>ERZ1026772.382-NODE-382-length-33087-cov-18.464883_pt1 | contig 33087 bp, 33 predicted proteins | sample MGYA00380124_ERZ1026772 | MGnify/ENA primary metagenome ERZ1026772 (study PRJEB33269, sample SAMEA4719760) | human gut metagenome | biome: human-associated habitat; feature: organic feature; material: feces | place: Cameroon | collected 2013-10 ...
TGTGACACTTTAGAAAAATTACCTTATTCAGAATTTATAACTATGAAATTTGAGGAGGTAGAATAATGAGAGCAAAAAGAAAAACTTGTAAAGAAAGAGAACTAGTCAACATGATAAACAAGAGATTTAAAGTATTCTGCAATGAGTCTTATGATTTAGAGGGAATAGGTTGTATGAATTGTGAATTAGATTTTGATTCAGAGGAAAGTTGCGAAATACAATATGTGAAAAAGTTACTAGGAAAGGATGAATAGATGAATATAGAAGAAATTAATGGAGCTATAAGAACAATAGCAGATACATTTAAAATTAGAAATCAACAGTTAAAACTAATTGAAGAACTGGGAGAATTGACAAGGGAAATATCTAAAGATATAGCAAATGGTAGGGAAATATCAGATGAAACAATTTCAGAAATTGCAGATGTAAATATCTTAATCAATCAAATATTGTATCTATCAAGTAATAAGGATTACAACTCAAAAGAAAAGCTAAAAGAACATATAGAATATAAACTTCAAAGAACTATCCAAAGAATAAACATAGGATATTATAAGTAAGAGGAGTTGAGGGAGTTTATTAAAAGGGGAAAGGTGGGTCATATTATGAGCGAAAATGATCTAAAACAATATCAAACAGTAGTTAGAGAAATGATACAAGTGCAAGATAGAATAAAAGAACTAGAACATATGAAATACTCTATAAAAAGTCCTAAATGGTCAGATATGCCTAGAGGTGGTTTTGAAGACCATGATAAGATAGGAAATATATTGATTGATATAGAAGAACAAATAGAAAAATACTGGGATAAATATAGACAATTATTAGACATACAAAATAAAATAGAAAATGCTATAGATAAATTAGAACCATTGGAACGTGAAGTTTTAAGATATAGATATTTTGATAATAAGAAGTTTGAAGAAATAAGTTGTATAATACATTTTAGTTTTAGAACGGTAAGAAGAATACATAAAAGAGGACTTGAAAAATTAGAAAAAAGTTTATAAGAGTAAGATAGTCAGTAATAAATTTACTGACTATTTTTATTGGAAATATTTATAAAAATACACGATATAGGGAATAATATATTATATAAATATAGAGGAGGGATATTATGGAAAATATTTTAAAAATAGAAGTAGAATTAAGAAAAATGGCTCAACTATCACAAACAGAATTATGGACAAAAGCTAATGAACTTGGGATAAAAAACAAATATAGAAAGAAAAAAACAGAATTAGCTAAAGAAATATATATTAAAACTCATGAATTGAATAAAAACGCTATACAACAGATAAAAGAAATGGACTTAGAAACGAATATATTTGAAAATATAATAAGCCTTAAAGAAGCAAGTGAAATATTTGGAAAAGATGAAAGCACATTAAGAAGGAATATAGCTAATGGAAAGTTTATAGAGGAAATAGATTGTAAGAAATATGGGAAACAATGGGTATTTAATATAAATGCTTTATATAGAGAATATGGATATAAATCATTAAGAAAAGACCCAGTTATTTGGAAGGACATTAAAGGATATGAAGGTAAATATAAAATAAATAACTATGGAGATGTTATAAATAAAGAAAATGGGACAAAGGTAAAAGTTCACATAAATAAAATAGATGGACATAAGCGTTTAACACTTTCTTTAAATGGTGAACAAAAGATTAAAGCTTTACACAGAATTTTAGCTGAGACATTTATACCTAATCCCGAGAACAAACCAGTAGTGCATCATATAGATGAAAATAAACTAAATAATAATCTTGACAATTTAATGTGGGTAACAGAAGAAGAACATGGAAAAATAAGAAGTGAAGAACATTATAAGAAATTTAAAGAAACTTATACAAAAAATAAAATAGCTAGAGAAAAAATGAAAAAAGATTTATAATTTATGAAGTTGGCCACTTTTGCCGGTTGTAACTATGGTAATATATAAGCATGGAAGATTAGTAGAGCATACCACACTATGCTGGAGAAATGAGAACTTAATTCCACTCAAATTAAGTTTCTGTTCGAGGGATAAGAGTAGAGGTACTCTTCCCTCAATATGCTGATAAAAGGTTCAAGTAACAGGAGTATTAAAATGCCGGCTATATACGAATGAAGCTTGATTGGTTCGAGTCCAATAATCAGCTAATATATATATTAAAACATAGTAGTAGAAGTGAGAGGACCACTTTAAAACCTCCGGAGTAAACCGTGATAAAATCAAAATATTCATATATATTGTGTTTAAAAAAATCTATATAATATATCTATATATCTATATCTTTAATTATTTATATTCCATTTTAATGCACCCAAATCAATGGGTGCAATATGAAGGTATGAGTATTCCAGTGCAACTCTGGAAACCTTCTAATGATTGTTTTTTATTCATTACTCCCACAAAGAGCACTAATAATTTAGTGTTCTTTTTTATTTTGTTAAAAGGTGTGATTTTATGGTAAAAAGATGGAAGGAAATAGATGAAGTTATAAAACCTACAATAGAAGTTCCAAAGGAATTATGGAAGCTAGAAGAACAAATGAAAGAAGTGCCGAATTTTAATAAAACGGATGGAGCAAAGAAAGTGTATGAAAGAAAAGAATACATAATACTAGCAGTAAAGAAAGGATATGTTGTATATAACACTGAGAAGCCGTTTATAAAAGGACATTCTCATATATATGGTTTTAACATGGCTAAAACAGTGATAGATAACTGCATAAGAAAGAAAATACCTAAAACTAGAAATTTATATTTGCTATCAAGTCACACTAGGGTAAGCAATGATGAAAAATATATAAGATTAGTTCAGGAATCAATAGAAGCTAAGTCGGACAAAAGAAAGCTAAAATATAGAAATAAAAATATAAATAGTAAAAGGAGCAAATAAAATGATATTTAAAATATATTTAGCATTTGTAGCAGTATCGTTAATATCATTTGTATTATATTTTTTAAGAATTAATGAATATCTAGCAGACCAAGGATTGCGATGTGTGGCAAATATGTCTACTGTGAAATGTATTATATATTGTTTTGTGCCTTTATTTCATATTTATTTTGGCCACGAGTGCTATTACTTTGGAGTCATAGCTGATGATGAAGAGTTTGAAGAATTTTATAATGAAAATGAGGAAGATGCTTAAATAGAAAAGATAATGAGGTGGTGATATGGCAAGGGTAAGAAGTCCAAACAGAGATAAAGCATTTGAGATATATAAATTAAATAATGGAGAAATCTTACTCAAGGATATTGCTACGCAGCTTGGAGTTAAAGATACTCAGATAAGAAAATGGAAATCTCAAGATAAATGGGAAGAAAAGTTAAAAGGCACGTTACCAAAAAATAAAAGGAACGTAATTAATAAAAAAACCGATATAAATAAACAAGCTATTAATGAAGAGATTGAGTTAGTTTTAAAAAATGATAAACTTACCGAAAAACAAAAATTATTCTGCATTTATTATATAGAAAACTTTAATGCTACAAAAGCTTATCAAAGAGCATATGAATGCAGTTATGCCACAGCTATGTCAGAAGGCTCCAAAAGCCTAAGAAATCCCAAGATAAAAATTGAAATAGATAGATTAACCAATGAATGCCTAGAAGAACAAGAAATAAATTCTAAACTTCTTAGTAAAAGACTATGGAAAAAGTATATAGATATAGCTTTTGCAGATATAACAGATTACTTAGAGTTTAACAGTAAGGAAGTGCAGGGCGAATACGGAACATACACTAAAAATACTATAAGCCTTAAAAATAGTGATGAAGTAGATGGGAGCTTGATAAGTGAGATATCAGAAGGTAGAGACGGAATAAAAATAAAGCTACAAGATAAAATGAAAGCATTACAATGGCTATCAGATAGAATGGACTTATTACCTACTAGTGTAAAAACTAAGCTTGATATAGAAATGCTTAAACTGGAAGTGGAAATGAACAAACATGATAATACACAAGAAGAAGTAGAAAACGATGGATTTATAGAAGCTTTAAACAATGCGACAGATGAGGTATGGAACGATGAATAATAAGCTTGATAATTTAAAAAAGAAATGGTCCAAAATAAAAAATAATAAAGTTCATACAGTGAAAAAAGCTACTATAAAATTTAAACCATTTTCCACTAAACAAAAGAAGGTCCTTACATGGTGGATGGATAGTTCACCGGTACATGATATGGATGGAATTATAGCAGATGGAGCTATAAGATCAGGAAAAACTGTATCGATGTCACTAGCTTATGTTGTATTTGTCATGGAAAAGTTTAATGGGCAAAACGCTGGTATGTGTGGTAAAACAATTGGTTCTTTTAGAAGGAATGTTTTGTTTTGGCTTAAGCTTATGCTGAAAGCTAGAGGATATACTGTGCAAGACAAAAGAGCAGATAACTTATTAATAGTAACAAAGAGCAATGTTACTAATTATTTTTATATATTCGGTGGAAAAGATGAAAGGTCACAGGATCTTATTCAAGGGGTTACATTGTGTTCGTGTTTCTTTGATGAGGTTGCATTAATGCCGGAAAGTTTTGTGAACCAAGCCACTGGTAGATGTTCAGTGACAGGAAGCAAATTTTTCTTCAATTGCAACCCAGGGGCACCTTTCCATTGGTTCAAGAAAAAATGGATAGATGAAGCTGAAAAGAAAAATTTATTGTATTTACATTTTACAATGGATGATAACTTGTCTCTATCAGAAAAGATAAAAGCTAGATATAAAGCAATGTATACTGGAGTGTTTTATAATAGATATATTTTAGGACAATGGGCAGTGGCAGATGGAGCTATATATCCTATGTTTAATCCGGAAATACACGCAGTTCAAATGAAAAGAAACTGGACAAGGATATTTATAGCTGGAGACTTTGGGATACAAAATGCCACTACTTTTGGTATATTTGGATATTATGCACCTGAAAAGAGATATCATCAAATAGCATCTTATTATCATAATGGTAGAGAAGAAGGACAAAAGACAGTAAAAGAATATGTGTCAGATTTAAAGAATTTTATACGAGAAAACATGGTTATGCCAGAATATATTGCTATTGACCCAAGTGCAGCACCACTAAGAGTAGAATTACTAAAAGATGAATATTTTAGTAGACATAATATAAGAATTATAGCAGCTAAAAACAATGTAGAAATAGGAATACAAATGGTATCTTATTTACTTAATATAAATAAATTCACTTTAGATCCAAGCTGCATTCATGATATAGAAGAATTTGGTTCGTATGTATGGGATAGTGATAAATTAGATAAAGGAAAAGAAGAGGTTGTAAAAATAAATGACCATGCCATGGATAAGATAAGATATGCACTAATGACAGATACAACTATACATAGAACATTTGATAGAGAGCTTAAACTATTTAGCGGTAAAGGAACAAGGAGGTGATAAAGTGGATATATATAACAAAATAGAAAAGTCATTACTAGGATTAAATAGTACTGATACCAAGTTTGCCAAGGAACTACAGGAAGTAAAAAAATATTATGAATTCTATGAAGGTAGACCAGAAGCAATTGAAGATGATACAGAAGATGAAAGAGGGCAACTATGGAAAGTAAAAACTGACGATTATAAACCTACTAGAGAAATCAGAAATATAACTAAGAAGCTAATGAAAAAGCAGAAAAGATTTATGACCGCGGTAAAACCAGATTTTATTATTAAATCAATCGATGGAGCAGATGTTGAAAGAGTTGATAATAAAAAAGCTATAATAAATAAAATATTAAATGAAGGTAAGTTTTGGAATAAATTTTCTAAAGCTTTTTTAGATTGCACAATTGGTAAAAGAGTAATGCTTTGCTTAATTACTGATATAGACGACCAAGGAAATGTTTTATCAGAAAAACCTATTAGGTTTAGATTTTATACAATGCCAGAGTTCACATATGAATATGATCCAAATGATTGCGATAAATTGATAAAAGTACAAATAGCATACCAAGATGAAACAACTATAGGTAAACTACAGACTGAACAAAGATGGCATAAATGGATATATGAAATGAGAGGCAATGAATGCTGGGCAACTTATCAAGTTGTTGACGGTATAAATACTCAGGCATATATAGAAACAGTAAATGAAAATGGTGAAAAAGAGAAAGAAGAGATTAAGCAGGATTGGAATACAGGATTAAATCAATTGCCATGTAAAATAATATTCAACGATGGACTAACAGGAGATGTAAGGGGACATAGTGATATAAAGGATTTAATGGATATGGCCATGGATTATAATAGAACTATTTCCGATTATAGAGATGCATTAAAATTTAAAATGTTTGAACAAGATGTATTTGTAAATGCAGATCCTAATTCTATTGCTGATATTAAAATAGCACCTGGTTCAATAATTGATTTAAAAGGAGACCAAAGCTTATCAATGGATGGGAGCATTCCTACTCCTACATATGGTAAATTAACTTCTGCATTTAACTTTCAAACTGCAGCTGATAGTTATTTGACTGGGCTAAAAAAGGATATGTATGAATTGATGGACCAACCTTTGCCAGAGTCATTAGTTAATGTAGCAAGCGGTAAAGCACTTAGAATGTTAAATGATGATTTAATAGGAAGATGCGAAGAAAAATGGCAAGAATGGGACGATGCATTTAGATGGTTAATAGATATAATAATTGAAACTATCAACAAAGGAAATCTTTACAGAGATGTAGAAAACATTGAGGATTTAAATTTAAATACCTCATTAGAATTTTATCACAATTATCCAATACCTGATGATGAAACAGAAACAAAAGAATTAGCTATGAAAGAAGTTGAAGCTAATGTACGTTCTCATCAATCATATATTAGAGACTTTGGAGAAGCACAAGAAGCAGATAAAGAATTTGAAGAAATTTTAGATGAACAAGATAAGCTTAATATGACACTTAATAGTTCTAGTGGATTAGATGATTTTAATGCTGGTGGTGAAGGCAATGAATAAAGCAATTTGTGACAAATGTAATAGAAAATTCACAATAAAACTTCATACAAAAGAAAAAGATAATATGCAAATAACTTATTTTAAATGTCCTAAATGTTATAAAGAATACATTGTAAATGTAACAGATGAAAAGCTTAGAGAGGATATGCTTAAAGCTATAGAGCTAAGAAATAAGATGATTAGCGATGTAAATGATAAAGAAGCTATAAGAGATTATCATATTACAAAAACTAAGAATTGTATAAGAGGTAAAGAACTTAAAGAAAAATATTTGGGTGATTAATATGAGTAGATATATAAAAGATTTAAATAATTACCTAAAAAGAAATAAATTAAAACTTAATAAGCAAGAGCAACAAGCAATACTTAAAGCATATAATAAAGCTTTTGATAGTATGTTGAAACAATATAAAGCTAATTCACATAAGAAAAATGCAACTCAAATAGCAAGAACAGCATACTGCAAACAATTACATAATGAAATTCTAAAAATTATTAAAGAATACAATATGAAAGTTACTGATAATATTCTTAATGTTCATGTTGATATTTTAATGAAAGATGTAGACTATTATAAAGACACAGACCTATACAAAGAAATCAAGAAAAATGCCAATATAGTTAATAGGCGAGTAGTAGAGCAAATGATTAAAGGACAAATATATAAAGATGGCCAAGGACTTAGTAAAAGACTATGGAAAAGTGTTAGTAGAAGTGGTGATAAGATAGAAGAAGCTATTACTAGCATGATAGCTGAGGGAGAAGGAGCTACTGAAATAGCTAAGAACTTAACTCAATTTGCTAAACAAGGCCATAAGACTTGGGATAAAGCTAAGATAAAAGAAAAGCTAGGTAGTGCTTATGCTAATAGGTATGGAGCTGGTGGCATAGATTATGAAGCATTAAGACTTGCAAGAACTACACTTAATCATCAAGCACAATTAACTCAAAAGAATGCAAACAAAGTAAATCCATATGCCCAAAAGTTAAAATGGCATAGTGTCCATCAAGCGGGAAGAACTTGTCAACAATGTGAGGATAGAGATGGGAAAATATTTGATGTAGAAGATTGCCCTTTTGACCATCCTAATGGATTATGTCATCTTGAAAATATATTCTGTATAAATGGAAAAGAAGTATCTAATATTCAAATGGCAGAAGATATAGGTAAATGGATTAGAGGGGATGAAAACAGTGGCACTATGGATATATTGTATGAAGATTTATAAATAATAAAGATTATTAAAGTCCTTATAGGGCTTATTTTTATGTCCGAAAAGACCTTAAACTATTAAGTTCCTGGTTACTTCATAACCTTGTATGATAAAAATACTTTTTCTATGTTTTAGTAAAAACATTGATATATCATCCACCAGGATGTAAAAGGAGGATTTAATATGGCAAAACAATTAAAAGATTTCTTAGCAGGATTAGATAATGCTACTGAAATAGAGAATAAAATAAATGATGCTTTAAAAGAAGCTGGATGCAAAATTTTCGTTGATGACGGCAAAGAAAATATATATGTACCTAAAACTAGATTAGATTCTAAGATATCGGAGCTTAAAAACTCCAATGATAAAATAAAAGAACTAAATACACAAATAGGTACACTTAAAGATGAATTAAAAGGTACAGAAGGAGCTTCTGAAAAGATAAAAGTCTTAGAAGATTCAATAGCAAATTATGATAAGACTGTTAAGGAAATGCAATTAAATAATGCCGTAAAAGATATGGCCTTAGAATTTAAAGCAAAGGACAATACAGGTAAAGATATACTAGCTTTTTTAGATAAAAGTAAAATAACTGTAGGTACCAACGGTGAAGTTACTGGAATTAAAGAGCAAGTAGAAAGCCTTAAAAAAGAAAAATCTTATTTATTTGAAATTGAAGAACAACAAAATAAAGGTGGATTTAATTTTTTTGGAACTGGATCACCAGGAAAACCAAGTAATTTAAATCTATTTGGTTCTAAGACAACAAATGAAGGAGATTTTGGAAAAATGCTATCACAACAAAACAAACCAAATTCAGATGAACAAATAGATAGCGATTATTTTTTTAAAAAATAGGAGGAAAACAACATGCCAAATTTAAATACTAAAAAAATATTAGCACCTGAAAAAACTTTTTTAGCATTTCCTGACCATTATGTTAATGTAACTGCTAAAATAGCATATTCAGTATTAAAAACATTCACTACTACTGACCCAGCAGGAAATAAAGCATTATTAGCCGGACAAGTAGTGGCTTTAGCTGACGATGGAACAGTGACAAAATCAGCTGCCAAAGCAGACCAAACTGCTGCAACAGGAAATGCAATAGTATTCAATACAGTAAGATTAGATGATTATACTGAAAATACTGATGACTATGTAAATGTAACAGTACTTGTTCATGGATTCGTTAGAAAAGATAGACTAAAAGATGCAGCTAACTTAGATGCACCATTAATTCACGTAATAGCACAATAATTCAAAGGAGGCAAAGAATATGAATATTAATTTATTTGATTTTATAAACGCAAAAGAAATAGCCGCTTTTGTAACTGAAAAACCAGAAAATAAAATACCATACTTTGGTGAAACTTTATTCCCAGCACAAAAGCAATTAGGAACAGATATAAGTTGGTTAAAAGGATCCAATGGATTACCAGTGGCAATACAACCTTCTAACTATGATGCAAAAGCAAGAATGAGAGAAAAAGAAGGATTTGACAGAGTTGCTACTGAAATGGCATTCTTTAGAGAAGCAATGAGAATTGGTGAAAAAGATAGACAACAAATAAATCTTTTATTAAATAATCCACAATCTCAATTGGCTTTACCTCTTATAAGAAATATATTCAATGAGACAGCTAGACTAGTAGAAGGTGTTAGAGCACGAGCTGAAATAATGAGAATGCAATTATTAACATCTGGTAAAATAGATGTTACTTCTGCTGACGGTAGAGCAAAATATATATATGATTATGGCCAAGCTAATAGTTTTAAACCAAGACAAGGAACTGCTGGATGGGGAAATGATACAGCTGATCCAGTTAAGGATATAATAGCTTGGTGTGATTATATGGAAACTAAAACAGGTACTAGACCAACTAGACTTGTAATGAACAGAAATACTTTCTTAAAATTATATGGAAGTAAAAAAGTTCATTTAATGATGTATCCAAATGATAACAATACTAATTATTTTGTATCTGAAGCTCAATTAAAAGCATTTGTGGAAGATGTAACTGGATGTTCTATATTTATATATTCTAAAAAAGTTGCAAATTTAGATAACTCAACAGGATTAGCATCTACTTCTCCAGTATCATTAATATCAGATAATAAAGTTGCAATAATGCCATCTGGTCCTTTAGGCTCAACTTGGTATGGAACAACTCCTGAAGAGTCAGACCTTATGACAGGCTCAGATGCTCAAGTATCAATAGTAAACACAGGAACTGCAATAACTACTTATAAAGAAAAACATCCTGTGAATGTGGTTACAATTGTATCTTCTGTAATGATACCTTCATTTGAAACAATTGATTATTGTGCAGTTGCAGATATAAGTGCAGCCAAAACAGGTGGTAGCGCAGGAGATATAATATAATTTAGCTCATTTATATTCCTTTTATATAACCTCTAGGTTTAGAGACTTCTATTCCTAGGGGTATTTTAATGTAAGGAGGAATTTTAATGTTAAATGTAGAACAAGCGAAAATATTTTTACAAGAAGAAAATTATCCGTATTTCTCAGATGATCAATTAGAAGCTATGTGCAATTTATATGATGATATGAATGAATTATGCTATGTTGCTTGCATGATGAAAGCAGATGCTCAAGATATTACAGTTGGACCAATCAGCATAAAAAATAATTCTCAAATGTGGCAAAATTTAGCTCAAATGTTTTATAAAAAATGGATGGCAAATCCCAGCGGTACTTCAACTATATCTAAATCTTTAACTGGGAAATGTGTAGGTAGAGCAGATGAATATTAATGCTATAAAATCAAAAGTTGATGCAGTTATCAATCAATATGGCACAGAGATAAAAGTATACAGGGATATTTATAGTGAGGATGAATACGGATGTAAAAATTTAGATGAGAATATGACATATATAGGTACAATAAAAGGAATTATAGACAATGCTAGTAGTTCACGTTTACCAACTAAAACTAATGAGAGACAAGGAATTGTAGAGTTAGATGCCTCAGCAACTTTATATATACCTTATGAGAAAGATATTCTTATACAAGAAGATGATTATCTTGAAATTGATAGGGTTTATTATAGAGTTGGGATTTTCTTAGACATAGTACACTACAATTTATTATACGAAATACCGATTGAAAGGATTGAGTTAAATGAGTGATATTACTATAGATGCTAGTGAAGTAACAAACAACCTAAGAAATATGGACCAAAGAACTAAGGCAGGAATAACTGTCATAGGTAATACCGTAGCTTCTCAAATGAAAGAATATGCTCAATCTAATCATAAATGGATTGATAGAACTGGTAGTGCAACAGCTGGAATTACTGCAGATGCTAAATGGGAAGGAACAACACTTGATATATCTATTACTCATGGTGTTGACTATGGTATATGGCTTGAGACTAGAAGAGATTTTGAAGGTAAATATAAAATATTAGAAGAAGCTAGAGATAGCCAAATTGAAACATTTAAAAGTATGTTATTATCACTGAGATTATAGGCGGTGAATGTATGTGAACCGTATTAAAATATATGAAATGCTAAGTGAAATATGTAAAGTCGATATAACGCAACAAGTTAAAAGCAAAATATCAGAAGATACTTTGGTATTAAAACAAAACAGTGTATTAACCAGCATGAATAACGATTTGGCCGGATGGGACATATGGATTATATATATTTATTGTCCTAATAGTCCAATTAAGCTAGATGAATTAAGAAAAAAGGTTATAAGAATGTTAACTGAAAATGACATTGAAGTAATACATGAATTAAAGCAAGAGTACTGGGATGAAAATTTGCATTGCTACATATCAACAGTATCATGCAAAACGCCGAGTACTTATATTTATTAAAGGAGGATTGAAACGCATGGCGATATTATACAATATCAAGAAAGTTGTACTGACTGAACTTGATGAGTCAACTGGATCTGCTAAAAGTAGTGGAATAGTAACTCACATTAAAACTGCACAAAAAGCAGAACTAGAGGCTGTATTAAGTGAAGGAGATGAAGATATATTAAGAAGTCCAGAACAAATACTTGCAGTTGTAAGAACTAATGATTTAATCTACGGATATGATATGACTTTAACTGATAACACTTTTGATGCCAAAGCAGCTGAATTAGTTGCAGGTTATAAAGTTACTGGTTCTGGTAATGAAGAAAAATGGTCTACTCCAATGATGACAGAAGGATTTACAGGGAAACCATTTAAATGCGATATATACGTTGCGAACTATTCAGGAGACTCCATAGTAAATTATGTAAAAATTACTCTTAATAAATGCTATGGAAAATTCCCAGATATGGAAGTTGGGGACGGATATTACGCACCTGAATTTAAGATAAAAGCAAGAGAAAATACGAAAGCCAATCTTCCAATAAAAGAAATAACTTTTGTTGAGGAAGTACCAGCTGATCCAGTAGTTTAGAAAACTGTTAGGAGGAATATAAATGAGTGTTATAAGTGCGGAAGCTTTTAAAAATAAAGCTACAAGAATTATAAAAATAGATGGATTTGAACCAAATGAAAAAATCGAAGTAAGAATAAAACCTGCGAGTATGTTAGGAATGATAGCAGTGGGAAAACTTCCTAATAATCTATTACAAACAGTAGATGATTTATTTATTAGTAAAGGTAATAAAAAATCAAAGGGAAAAGTTGATACATCTGATATGAATCCAGATGAACTTAAAATGGTAATGGGAATGATAGATGCTATCTGTAGAGATTGTATGGTAGAACCATTATTTGATGATATAAAAATGTTTATGACTGACACTCAAAAGATGCAAATAATGAGTGAATCAACGGGAACTGTTAATGCAGTTATACCCTTTATTCAAAAGTAGGAAGATAATAAATGTTATTAGTACTGCTAAAACTTTTGGATGTCGCCCTAGTGATATACTAGGTATAGAAGACGATGACATATATGCACGATACTGTATAGATGAAGCATGTACATATCTTTATAATAGAATGCAACCAAATAAGGATGGGAAGAGTGAAAAGCCTACGTTTATAGAAGATATACAAGAAAGTAAGCATCATAATCCAGGATTAGATTTATTAATGAGTTAGTAACTGTAAGATTATAAAAAGTCTTACAGTTTTTTTATTACATAAAAGGAGGTGAGGCTATGGCAGGAGTAGATTTAGGTAGTATAGTTGCACATTTAAGATTAGAAATGAATGATTTCAATAGTGGATTAAATGATGCAGTAAATCGAATAAGAGAAACTCAACAACAATTTGAAGGATTGAGTTCTTTTGGTAAATCACTATCAACTGTAGGCGCAGGGCTTACTGCAAGTATAACAGCACCGGTAATGGCGTTAGGTGCTAGCGTAGTAAAAACACAAATGCAATTCGAACAAGCTATGTCAAAAGTTCAAGCATTATCTGGCGCTACTGGTAGTGATTTACAATTATTAGAAGATACTGCTAAAGAAATGGGAGAGAGTACCATTTATAGTGCTAGAAAAAGATTGGCACACTAAATAGAAATATTTAGAAAAAATAAGCGAGCAATATCGGTAAAACACGTAACTGATTATTAAAATACGATATAATATAATTAGGGATAGTTAAGGAAGTCGCGAACCTTAATGACAAGAAAGTTATCCGAGCTTTCTTCCCTAATAATTAATCGGATAAGCACTATCGGAGGTGTTTTGAAAATGGATTATAAAATTTGTTCAAAATGTAAAGAGTTAAAACCTTTAAATGATTTTGAAAAAAGTAATTCCTGTAAAGATGGACATAGAGGAACTTGTAAAAAATGTAGACAACAACAAAAAAACAAAAATCACAAATTACAATGCAAAGTGTGTGGGAAAAAATTCACAAGTTCTAGAAAAGAAGCTAAATATTGCGGTGAAAAATGTCAACATTTAGCACGCAGAAATAGAGTGAAAGTAAAATGTTCATATTGTGGCAAAGAAATAGAAGTAATAAAATCTAAATTTGGCAAATTTGAATATTCTTATTGCAACCAAGATTGTAGAACGAAACATTTAAAAATATTAATGCAAGGGGAAAATAACCCTAATTATAATAGAGTTTTATATAAATGTGATGGATGCAATAAAGAAATATATATACATCCTTTTAAGTTAAAATCTCAAAAACATATATTTTGTTCTAAAAAATGTTATAAAGATAATATAGGCAAATTTTACACAGGAGAAAATAATGCTAATTGGAATAAAAATTTAACATTAGAAGAAAGAGAATTAAAAAGAAGATATCCTAAATATTATGAATGGAGAAATAAAGTATACGAAAGAGATAATTATACTTGCCAAGTTTGTGGTAGCAGTATAAGTGGAACATTAATAGCGCACCATTTAAATGGATACAATTGGGATATAGAACATAGAACAGATATAAATAATGGAATAACTCTATGCACTATATGTCATGATAAATTTCATAATGAATTTGGATGCGGCAATAATACAAAAGAACAATTTGAACAATTTTTAAATATGAGATTACAAGTGTCTTTATAAGACACTTTTTTTATACAAATAATCAGATGTCAATACCGAGATAACTTTATAGATTGCGAAAGGCTATAAAGCATCGTAACGCGTAGAAGGTGAATAAATATAATCCTTCCAAGAGTGTTCGCCGCGATTATATATAGGATAATCTGAGAACCTAACGTTAAAACGAGGGCGAAAATGTACGCTAAACTGAGCTTGAATTAACAAGCTGATGAAAATGAGGGAAACCTCCAGAGGTTAGGATAAAAAGCCTAACGATAATAACGATTTGAGTGAAGCAGCTGATGCTTTAGGATACATGGCATTAGCTGGATGGGATGCTCAACAATCTGCAGCAGGACTTCCTGGAGTATTAAATTTAGCGGCAGCTTCAGGTATGGAGCTAGCACAAGCATCAGATTTAGTGACTGACTACTTAACAGCATTTGGACTCGAGGCAGACCAAGCTGGCAGGATGGCAGATGTACTATCTTATGCGCAAGCGAACTCAAATACTACAACAGAAATGTTAGGAGAAGCATTTAAGAATTGTGCAGTTAATGCACATAATGCAGGTATGAGTTTAGAGGAAACAACAGCAATTTTATCAAAATTTGCAGATGCTGGATTGAAAGGCAGTGAAGGTGGTACTGCTTTGAATGCCATTATTAGAGATATGACTCAAAAGATGAAAAATGGTGCAATACAAATAGGTAATACAAAAGTACAAGTACAAGATGCTAATGGAAACTTTAGAGAAATGACTGATATTATAGCAGATGTAGATAAAGCAACAGAAGGAATGGGAGATGCCCAGAAGACTGCTGCACTAATGACAACATTTACGGCAGACTCTATAAAAGGTATGGGAATTTTATGCAATACCGGTGCAGACAGTATAGAAGAATTCACAAAGAAATTAGAAAATAGCAATGGCACAGCTGAAAAGATGTCTAATATGATGAATCAAAATTTATCAGGTGCATTAAAGACTTTGAGCAGTGCTTGGGAAGCATTGCAACTTAGCTTAGGAGACTCTACTGGACCACTTTCGTTATTAGTAGGTCTATTAACTAAATTATTATTAGCAATTAAAAATTTACCTGCACCAGTTAAACAAGTAATAGTAACTTTAGCATTATTAGCAGCAACAATCGGTCCAACATTATTAATCATAGGGAAAATGATAGAAGCATGGGTTAAAATGAAAGAAACTATTGGAATACTAAGATCCGGATTTGGTCTACTACGTGGAGTATTGTCAGGTTTGCCTTCAGTATTTGGAATAATTCAAGGAATAGTTAGTACTGTTGGTGGAGCATTAAGTTCCTTGTGGGCAGTATTAATGGCTAATCCAATTATATTAGTGATAGGAATTATAGCAGCTTTAGTAGCTGCATTTATTTATTTTTGGAATACAAGTGAAAGCTTCAGACAGTTCTGGATTAATTTATGGGAAACTATTAAGACAGCTGCAGTTAATGCTTGGAATACAATAGGTACTTTCTTTACAGCAACGGTACCACAATGGATAAGTAATATAGGCACATGGTTCAGCCAATTACCAGAAACTATATGGTATTGGTTATGTTTCGCCGTAGCTTACGCCGTGCTATGGGTTGGGCAAATGGCACAAAAGGCAGCACAAGCTGGTACACAATTTGTACAAAATGTAATTACATTTATCCAACAATTGCCGGGACGTGTGTGGACATGGCTAACTACTACTATTAGCCGTGTTGGAAGTTGGGCTACACAAATGGCAAGCAAAGCACAACAAGCCGGTAGTAAATTCTTACATAGTGTGATTACATTTATACAACAATTACCAGGTCGTGTATGGTCTTTTTTAACATCAACAATCTCAAGAGTAATATCTTTTGCAACACAATTTGCACAAAAGGGAACACAAGCGGCACAGACATTTAAAAACAATATTATAAACGGTATTAGCAGTTTACCTAGCAGAATGGTAAGTATAGGAAGTAATATCATACACGGTATTATAAGTGGTATTACAAGTGCTGCCGGTAGCTTATTTAGCACAATGCAAAATATAGCAAGTAGAGCCTTAAATGCAGCAAAAGGAGCTTTAGGAATACACTCACCTTCAAGAATATTTAGGGATGAAATAGGTAAAATGATCCCTAAAGGTGTGACTATTGGTATCGAAGCAAATGCGGGGCAAACTATAAAGGCTATTAAAGATTATGCTAGTAGCTTGGTAACTGCGATAGATACAAATAAATTTCTAGGCCAAGTTAATATGAGTACTGCCGGTATTAATATAAATAGTGAAAACAACACAGATAGTAGTTTAATATATGCAATAAAAAGTATGGCACAAGCAATACAAGATAGTAAACAAGAATTTGATTATAAAGAGATGGGTAAACAATATAGAAAAGCATTACAAGATACTAACACTCCAATTATAATGGACAAAGTAGTGGTAGGGCAAAAGGTGGCTAAATCAGTACAAGACACGAATGATTACTTACAAAACCAACAAGATAGATTTAGAGGTGATAAGGATTATGTATAATTATTTTAATTTTAATGGTTCGCAAATAAATGATTTAGCAATAGTGACTAGCATAGAAAAACCTTACATACCGGAAAAATCTATCGATACCATAAATGTTAGCAGTAGGGACGGAGAAATATTTGACGGGGCAAAATATGATCCTGTCACTATTCCTATATCGCTTGCTATAGTAGGTGCTAGTGAAAATGATTATAGAACTCGCGTACAATGTCTGCACGATATTCTTAGTACAAAACAAGAAGTACCTATTAAATTCTGTGAAAATATTACTATTTACGGTATGTTAAAAGGTGCATTTAAGGTCAATAAAAAGAATAGCACAAGTGCCTATGCGGATATAGAGCTAATATGCCACGTACCATATAGCTATAGCGATAATGTATTAGCGTATAATGCAGAAGAAGGGAAGCAAGAGGTAGTAGTCCAAAACAATGGGGAACTACCAACTCTACCATATATAAGCATAGGATTTGGAAAAGATGCGCACTTTGCACAAATACAAAATAATAAGACTGGAGAAAAAATATTAATAGGAGATTATCCACAACTACAACTAAGTACTACAAAGAAGGAACAGACATTAATACTACATAACCCATGTGAAAGCGTAGGTACTTTAATTCAGAGTGGAGCTAATATTAATTCGGGTCGTGGTACTGACGGTTCTTTTACTATATCTTCCAGTGGTAATAGTTTTATATTAAGTGAATTAGGAAGTAGTACAGAGAAAATAAAAGGAGCTTGTGCGCGTATTGCATTAAGTAAAAACTTAGATGACTTTAAAGTAATGGTCAGAATGCAATGTAGTTCTAGTGGTAAGAATGGAGACCCTAACTACTTTGTAAGTGAATCCGAAAAAGTTAAGGAAACAGTAGTAACTGGTGGTAAATCTACATACTACGTAGTAAATGCAAGTGGTGTTAATTATAGAACTCAACCTAGTACAAAAGGAAAATCTCAGGGTATTATACCTAAGGGTACCAAATTAACAGATGTTACTATGGCAAACGGGTGGGCGAAGATAAAATACAAAACTAAGACATATTATGTATATTCAAAATATTTGTCAAAACAAGTAAAGGACAATTCTAAGAGTACAGTACAAGAATTTACCGTAGCTAATATGTGGCTTACCCCTACAAAGACATTAACAGGAGCTAGTGGCGTTGTATATACTAAACCTAACTTATCCAGTAAAGTTGAATGTACTATACCTTATAGGACCAAGCTTAGAATAATACAAAGAACATATACATACACATACACAGATTCTAATAATAGTAAACAAACAGTAAAATTTTACAGAATATATAAACCTTATAAAGATAAAAACGGAAAAAAACATTATGGATATATAAATGTAGATAACCTTACAGGGGCTGCGGGAATGGATATTAGTGCGGATTACAGCGACGACCCAGCATATGCAGACCACAAAACAGGTATAGCAGAAGTATATGGATTTGATGTTAATGGTACTCAAATATTTAGATTGTATCTAGGAGATATTAATCAATACTTTGAATATAACCAGGCCGAAGTAAGTATAAGTAAAAAACGTATATTAATTACAAGTAATGATAAACCAAAGGAAAAAACAGACAAAACAGTTGATGAAAATGGTAAGCAAGTTACTAATCATTACATGAGTGGTAAACACGGTAGTTGGAATGATGCCAACGCTTACTTTACCTTAACAAGGAAGAAAACAGGAAAAAATTATGTATATAGTGCACAAGTACAAAAGAATGATAAAGGGAAATTTACACAATCAGTCTCCGCTAATAACAAACGAAGTAGTGAATACTCTACTAATGAATTAAGTTACTTAGCTATATATCTAGGCACTATGGCTGATAGCTTGGAAAATTCCTGTGGTATTGGTATCAGTGACATAAAAGTATATGAGCTTAATCCTGAAAGTGAGGAACCGAGTAATGTAAAATACTTTGAATCCGGGGATGTATTAGACTTAGACTTCGACAATGGCGATTGTTATTTAAATAATGAATTAAGAAATGACTTAGTAGATATAGGCAGTTCATACTTTACTATAGACGGAGGAGAAACAAAATTACAAGTATTTAGTGATGACACTACTGCTAGTATGGGAGTATTAATAAGAGAAAAATGGTTAGGTGTAGTTGACGAAGACAGAAGTACACCGTCACAAGATTTAGATTTAACGAGTGAATAGGAGGTATATGTATGAATAAAAACTTATATATTTTAGACAGCACGAAAAAACTGATAAAAATTATAAATACCATAAACACAATTAGTATAAAAGTATACGATGATACATATACCAGTGAACTTTTAACGGGGGCAGAAACTTACACTGCCTCTTTTAAAGTAAGTTATCAAGACCAACCAATATTTTTAGAAGGTAATTACATTGGATTTTATTGGCAAGATAATTTCAAATTGATGCAAATTAAGAAAACAACTAGTATTGAACATATAGATGATGTAACTATTACAGTTTATGCAGAGTTTATTGGTATTGAGTTACATAATAGTTATGTTGATAAATTTGTGGCAGACGGGAATGCAACAAAACTATTGGAAACTATATTAATGGATACTAATTACAAGGTAGGGTATGTAAGTCCTTCATTAGATGAGGAAGCCTTTAGAGCAGAGGCTACAGAGATTACTAGTGTATATACAGTTATACAAAATGCCACTTCAATATTATATGAATGTGAATGGCAATTTAGAACAGTTCCAGTGGACATAAAACGTGGTAAATTTGAATTTTATGTAGACTGTTTTGCCAATGGAGAGCGTGGCACAAAGAGATATAAAAGATTTGAAAGTGATAGAAATAGTTATGGCATGAAACGTACTGGAGATATTACAAACTTTTGTAGTGGTATTATACCTGTGGGTAAAAACGGCATAACTATTAGTGATGTAAAATGGGAAAAAGAACAAGGTGATCCAACAGATAAACCACTTGGACAAAACTACATATTTGACGAGCAAGCCCATGAAATGCTTAATAATGGTGGCAAATATGTATTAATGAAATATAAAAGTGATGCCGATGATATATATACATTAATATATGAAGGGTATGCCAAATTAAAAGAATTAAATAAAACTAAATTTAGTTATGAAATTCCTGTGTATATGACTGAGCGTGATTATGAGGAAATTGATGTCGGTGATACTAACTACGTTGTTAGTAATAAATTTAACCCACCAATACAACTAGAAGCACGTATTACAGAATTTGAAATTAGTTTTACTGACCGTTCTAAAAACAGCATAACTTTAGGTAACTACAAACAAATACGTAGTAAAATGAAGTCTTTAAATAAAGATGATATAGTTAATGATGTCGTAGATATAATAAAGAAACATGGTAAATTAACTGCTACTGACTTAATCAGTATTAGGAACTATTTAAACCAACTAGGAGTGGATAAGAAAACAATAGATAATCTTATAAAAAAATATACAGACAAAGTAGTACCAGACCCTATAAAACCTGGCGATGACACAGACAAAATAAGCGAAGATACAGAGGATTATAGGGCAATAAATATAAAGAAAATAGACAATGGGTTATGGATTGGAGATAGTAGAATACATGACTGTATAGAATACAAATGCGGTGCAATAAAAGGTAAAACTCCTACTACACAACCTGAACCTGATAAAAAGGAAGATAGTAGTAAAACTGCAAAACAATATAAGGCCGCAGTAAAGTATTATGCTGGATTTGGATTAGGTAAATGGAGTGATAAGTATAGCACTGTAAGAAATATGAGAAGTAAATCTAATCATTGGAAAATATACGCTCCAGTTGAATATTACAGTAAGAAGTTTGGACTTGACCCTCAACTAGTTTATGCAATGATATATGCAGAATCCAGTGCTAATCCATATGATGCTACAAAAGACCCGGCAGGGGCATATGGACTTATGCAATGTGAGCGTGGTACTTACTTCAACAAGAAAATGAAAATTAAATATTTAGACGGAAAAGTTGAATACTTCACTCCTTCATACAGTAATATGAGACCTAAATCATGTGGTACTAAAATAATAAATGGAGAAAAAGTAGATAAGGCTATATGTAACCAAATAATGGTTGGTTGTAATGAGATGAGAGCGAGACTTGAAGATTATCATTTTAATATATTTGCGTCTTTGTGTGGATATAACTTCGGTGTAGGTGGATTCCAATGGGTAGTTATGCACTATATTAGAGATAGATATAAATTAAATATATATGTATCCCCAAATGGAAAAAGTTCCTTACTATATAAACAATCCGCCGCCGTACAAAAGAAATACTGGGAAGTAATTGACACAATGCAAGCGCCTTGGAAAAATTATAGAAAAAAATATAAACAAGCAACTGGATGGGGTACACCTACGAATCTAGAGGATTACCTTAGATGGTACAAAGTAGTAGATGGTCAATTGCCATATTGTATTGATAATAAAGGCAAGAAAAGAGGTTATGGTGCAATAAAACCAGGCACTTCTAATAAGAGTGCAGAAGCTACTGCCATATCAACAGAATCCGCTATGACTAGGGCTACAAGTGTTAAGAATGCACCTACATGGAAAATAGATGGTAATACTACTACGAAAAAAGGCGTTGCTGAGAACGTTAGAAAAAAGATAGTTAATAAGGCCAGAGAGATAGCAGAACTACATCAAAAGTATAAAAAAGCTACTTACTATGGTGGAGCTTGTATTTACGATGACAGTAAAAGATTTAGAGTTAGAGGTACTATAAACGGTATTAGAAACCCTTACTGTTATGTGTGTTCTTCTCTTAGTAGTTGTGCATATCTATATGCAGGACTTAGAAGTGTAACTGCCAAATATGGTGGAGCTAATTGCTCAGAAGGTACTTTAGTTAGAAGTGCCACTAAATATAGTGGATACACTTTAAAGAAATTAACAAGCACTACAATAAAAGAATTATTACCAGGTGACTTAATAATGGCAAGTAATGCAACTGTACCTTCAAACGTAACACCTGCCTGGGCTTCAAAACCTGGAGGTTCTTCTAGATATGCCACTGCCGGTACTCACCACGTAGTTGTGTATTGTGGAAAAGTTAATGGGAAACATATGATAGCTCATGCAAGTGGGCCACATAAATGGCCTAGAGCTATACGATACGAAGATATGAGTATAACATACAGTTCAAGAGGTAATATGTCTCACTGGTATACACATGGGATAATACTTAGACCTTGGGACTTAGCAAGAGCTGATAAAGAAGCCAAAGTAAAAAATCAATCAGCTACAAAACCAACACCTCCAAAAGATATAGTAGACGATGATGACGGTGCAACTTATGAAGTTACTTTCAAGGGACTTAATAGTGCAGCTCCTAAAGACTTTGTAGAGGGTGGCAAACTTATTACTAATGTAACAGTGAATGGAGTTACAGATAAAACTCCATATCCTAAAACTGTAAGTCATATAATGTTAGCCTTTGGAGTTCCTGCACTTGGGGATAATGTTGATAATGTTGTGGAAGATTATAAATCTTTAATAAAAGCACTATTGAAAAAATATCCAAAGAAACCTATATTTGTATGTCAAGAACCACGTTTGAGAAGTTCTCAGTCAGGTAATTATCAACAAATGAATGAGGCCATAGACTCTCTTAATAATATGATGTTAGACTATTGCAATAAGACTAAGTATGTAATATTCCTAAAGAAACCAAAGGATATGTGTGATACAACTGATAACCACTACTGGCTTAGCAGTTTAACTACAGACGGCTACAGAATGAAGGACAAAGCCAGCACACAAACATATTATAAAGAATATAAAAAGAAAATATTATACTTTGGAGAAGGAGCAGAATGGGAGAGTGATAGTGCAACTAGTAATAAAATGTTAGATAGCCAAAGGGTATATACTTATAATAAACCATTAACAAAATTACAATTTAGAGTGCCCGCAACTTCATCCACTAACTATAATGATAGTTATTATGCTCGTATTGTTTTTACTACTGCGAAGGGATTTAAATTAATACAACCTGACACAGTGTATCTGGAAGGTGTTGACTGTAAGAATGGTGTATTATTACCAAAAGCAAACACCACTTACATTGTATCCGTATATTATAACCCGGATACTACTATTAGTGATAAAGCATACATTGGAAGTGTTGGAGCTAAGAAAAAAGGTACTAATTATGCTCAACCACTATTCAAATACGCCGATGATTTAGTTAAAATTGCTAATAGTTACTATAATAATAATAGTAAGTTCACATATAATAGTACAACTCCTTGTGACTTCAAAAATCCAGCCGAAAATATCAGTAAATGGAAAGTAGGTGGTAAATATCACATAGATGATAGTTGTTTTCTTAATTATGTATTAACAGGTTGGAATTATAAAAAATCACCATATGGCAATGAAAAGAAACCTAATAACAATAGGAATAGTAGTGTTAGTTGGACGATACCATCTACTAGAAATGAAGCTAATATAGGGAAATATTTTGTACAAAAGAACTGGGTTGTAGACGTAGCTGACTTAGAAACATTTAAGAATTTAGCTATTGGAGATATAATATTTATGGACGCAGACACTAAAAATAATGGTGAATTTATGGCGATATCACATACTGCCATAGTAGTGGAAAAAGACAAAGACGGAGATTATGTGGCACTTGAATGTACTAATGGATTATCAAGTGGTGTATTTAGAAAAGTAAAAGTGAAAAACCTTGCGAGTAAAAATATATTATTTGTTGGTAGATTTATGATAGGATAGGAGGGATTTACATGGTTGGTGATGGACAAGAACGTGTAGACAGACCCATATATGACGATGACGGTGAGATGATTATATGGCCAACAGAAGATGAGGAAATGGAGGAATTTGCAGAAGAAGCGGAAGTAGCTACTGTAGCTGCTTCCGATGATGCTACAGAAGATGACACGTATTATGAAGTACCTGACACTGTAGAAGATGACCAAGATAGAATTGATGTACAAGTTGAAAGTATTGAAGATGAAGAATGTGAGGACGCCAAAATAGGGGATATCCAACAGGCCAGTGAAAGTTATGACGAGGCTATGGATAGAATTGTTAGTATATTAACCCAAGCCTTAAGTACTGAGGAAATGACAGAGGAAATGAGCGCAGAACTTAAGGACGCAACTAACAACTTGGAAACTGCTAAACAAACAATAACAGATTTATGTGAGAACCCTGAAGCGAAATCCAGTGAGGTTACATTGGAAAATATAAAACAAAATATGGTAGGTACAACTCCAGATGCTATATTAGATATACTAACCGAGGGAGGCACAAAACCGTGGCTATATAAGGATGATGAAAATAATGTATTAATTGATGGAACAAGTATACCTCAAGTAACTGCAGTAGTTAGAAAATTAAATCTTATTGCAACAGATGGGGAGGATGAGTCTAGTATTCAATTGGCTCCTAATTTTATAAAACTTATAAGTAGTTCTGATATAGAATTAAAGGGTAGTCAAATTAAAATAACTGGAGACACAGTCATTGAAGGGCTAGTCACTGCAAATAATAACTTTGTAATTAATAGTGATGGGTCTATTAGTTGTAAAAATGCTGACATACAAGGTAGTATTACAGGTGCAACCATAAAAGGTAGCGAAGTGATAGGAACAAGCTTTTCCGTAGAAGGAGAACTTACTGCCGACACAATAACTGCCAACAAAATAAATGGAGGTAAATTTCCTAGTACCTTAGATGATGATATACAAATTTCTATTAATAGCAGCAACGGTAATGACGACAATGAATTATATGATGGCGTTACATTTGCAACAGTAGGTGGAGCAATAGATGCACTACCTAAGTTCCTCAATGGAAAAGTGGTAAATATATGGGTTCAAGAAAATGTTAATGAAAATATTGATTTTAAATATTTTACTAGTGGTGTAATAAATTTATATTTAGATAGTAATACAGTATATGGCTATATAAGAAATTATATGGGTTCTGTTAAAGTTCGTGTATATGGAGGATATATGGGATATGAAACATCTGGTACTGGTGTAATTCACCCTCCTGTGGGTTGTGCAGTTGCAGGTAGAACTGGTAGCTTAATCGGACAAGAAAACGCCCCAATTAATGGTTATAGTCTTAAAATATATGGTAGTGATAATAAAGCAACCAACGGAACATCTGCCACTGTTGGTATTATAAGTGATTCATATTCTACTGGATACTATAAAGATATTCAATTTGTAAATTGTGATGTAGGATTTAGAGGAAGTGGAGGGGGAAGAGTGCATGACGCTAAATCAAGTGGTGTATGTAGTCAATATGCGTATCAAGCTACAAGCGGCGCAGTAATAACAATAGCCAATGAGGCTCACTGTGGCGGGAAAACTGCAAATATTGCTCAAACATTACCAGGACAAATAATTGCTCATGGCAGTGCTACATATGCAACAGGTAATCAAACTACTGATGCAAATAAAGCTCCTACTACAACAAATACAAAAGTAGTTACTATAAAATCCAATAGTGGTGATACTTATAGAAGTAGTGTTTATAATAACTGGAAAAAAGATAATACCACAAGACAAGGTGACTATGGCTATGGTGATTGTAATGGATGTTGGTTCTTTGGTACTCAATTTAATCAATTTAAGGGTAAAAATATAACTAAAATTGAACTTACTATTAAGAGAATATCAGGTGGTTCTTCTGCCACAGTTCCAATTGTAGTTAAAACTCATAACTACGCAAGTAGACCTAGTGGAAAACCTTCATATGGTTCAAGTTGTGGTAGTGTTGATATTGCAGTAGGTAATAGCGGTAAATTAACTATAACTAATAGTACTATACTTAATGCACTTTCAAACGGTACTATAAAAGGGTTTGGTATTCAATCCACTTATAACAGTGCTAACTACGCAGTATGTAGTGGTAGTGTATCAATGAAAGTAACATATACAGAATAATTAGTTTAATACAGTTATTTTTAACTAAAATAAATTATGAAAAATATAAATAAACCAAAAGGAAGTGAATGTAAATGGATATAAGTAGAAATATTATTTTAGAAATTGATTTAAATACGGGACACATTTCTACGACTGCGAATAATTATTTTTATAACACTGATAGAAATATAGCTTATTTCTACATAAAATTATATAGAACTAACGTTGCAGGAGAAAAACAGTATATAGATGACACAGATAGTTCTCAATATAAGGTGTATATTACTACTATAAAACCTAAAACTATCTCCCCTGTCAAGTTATTAGGTGAACGCATAACGAATAGTGACATAGATGATAATGTTGTATATAAAATTACAATTCCAAACGAATTGATGAAACAACAAGGATTTGTATATTGTGAGGGACAGGTAATATATAATAATCAAGAGTTAACGACTGATTGTTTCTCTTTTAAGGTCAATCCAGATAAACTTACTGAATATAATTTAACACTAATTACAGACCCTGACCTTCCAATTTTACAAGACTTGATTAACCAAATTAAACATGATGTCAGAGGGATTGACGACAATAAAATAAGTGATAGCACTGTATGGAGTAGTGAATATACTAATACAAAATTTGCACAAGTTGATTCACAAATTAAAGATATTGAGAATAAACAAGTTAGAATGTTTCTACCGGATATGTCAAGACCTTGTGACACTGCGGGTATAAGAACTGATTTAGAGTTTGATTGGATAAAAGATAATGATTATTTACCACGTTATTTAGATAATATTAAAGAGTTCAACATAAATAAAATTTATCTTATCATAAACAATAGTCCTACACAAAATGGCGATGTTCAAATAGCGTATAATAATAAGGATTTTAATAGTTGGCAAGATGCATTTTCAAAATTTATCGAATTATTGAACGAACGTAATATGGAACTTTTAGCTATAAAACTTCACACTACCGTTGGTAATGGCTGTATAAAGTTAAACGACATAACCAAATTAACAGATTTCAATACTTTTAAGAATAAATATAAAGAAACATTAAATAATTTATGTAGTTTTTTTAAAAAATACACCAATAATGTTGTTATTTTTAATGAAATGGATTGGTTATATTTAGATAATCAATATAGTGTATTTATTAACGAGTGTTTTAATATCATCAAATCACATTCTTTAAATGCCTCTATATCGACTATAAACCCATATGATTATATAAAAATGCCTAGTGATGTGAAAAATAATATGAGTTATTGGTCCACTAATTTTTATCCACCTGCTTCATTTAATGGCTTAGAAGTTCCTGTATCATCTATGGTATCAAAGGTTTTATTATCTAATGACTATAAAAAAGGATTAAGATATATGCTATCTAGTGGAAAAGAAGTTTATATAAGTGAGACTGGATGTATGGATAAATTAGACAGTTTAGCACAACCATGGAAATACGATAACTTTACAGACAGTTCAAATCACAATGGAAATATTCAAGAAATATTTTTAGAAATAATATTTACAGTCTTTAATATCGATAAAATTAAAAATGTTTGTTATTGGTTTGACCTAAACAGTTCTTTAAAGACACTTGTTAAAAAATATAATGGAGGTGGAAGATAATGGATACAATTAATTACTTAGACACATTTGTGAACACTTCACAAAACCTAAGTGTTCACTATTCATTAAATAATGACAATAACTTTGAAAAAAAGTGTAAAATTTTTTCAATAAAAACGGGTTATGGAGAAGGGGAGATTTTTAAAGGCGCATTTAGGATTACGTCAGTTTATGATGGTGTGTTTTTCGAAGAAACATTGTTTTATATTAGAACTCAATTAGGTCGAGAACAAAGTAATAGGATTTTTTTTACAAAGGATAGCACTAAATCGTTTACTTTATACTACAAGTGGTCAAAAGAGTGTATTGATATTTACATACAATACCATATGAAATATACAGTAGTTGATTTTCAAGTTTTACAAGGTGATATGAGTTGTATTATCTTTGAAAATAATTTAACATTCGATATAATATCTGATAATTTATCGCGTGTTAGACCATCTCAAACAATTAACTCAACGTCAACAATAACTTTGAACGATGGTATCAGTTTATCATCTAGTAATGTTAATAAAGTTCAAAAAAATTATAAGACAGTAAACTTAAGACTTAACGTAAAAGGTAATTTGGTAGCTAATCAAATTATAGGCACTATCGAAAAAGGATATGTTCCTTCTATTTATCAAGAAATTCCTGTTATTTGTAAAAATAGTGAAGGAACAGTATTAACAAGCGGAGCAGTTCAAATAGCGTTTAGTGGGACTATTACTATAATATCAGCTCCCGCTAATACAGTTGAAATGTTAATATCTTGTAGCTATATAGCATATGATGAATAAATAGTCACAATAGATTCATATTACAAACTACCCAATTTGAATTTATTGCGTAATATTGTATAATTAACTTCAAAAGGACTAGTTTAATCTAGTCCTTTTTTAACTAATATAAATTATGAACTATAAGGAGGTAATACAATGGATGCTTTAAATTTAATATGTACAATATACAAAAGAGAATTAGCAGAGGCTAATGAGAAGAAGGTGATAGCAGAAGCCCAGTGTGAAATATATAAACAACAGGTGGAACAACTTAAAAAGGAATTAGCTGAGTTGAAGGAACCACCCAAATAAAGTAGGTGAATGTATGAGTGATGAAAAGGTGCAAGAATTATTATTAAGATTAATTGAAGATGTGGCAACAATTAACGCAAAACTAGATAGTATTAGTGAACAAAAATTAGCAAGTAGAATGGACTTAATTGAGGCACAAACTAGAGAACAGGAACGAGTAATAAAAGGATTAGAGAATAGAAATGGTAAATTGGAGGAATATGTACGCAATACTTTGGTGGAGAAGGACAAGACAAACAAAGGATTATGGACATCTTTAGGTCTGGCTATGTTTAGTGTTATTCTTACAGTACTTACTACTATTTTATTTTAGGAGGTGTTAATATGAAACAATTTTTATTAAATCATCCAAAACTTAGAAATCCATATTTTTACTTATCCGTAGTGGCACTTATATTCAGTGCAAGCGGTGTGGACTTTAATCAACTAACTAGTTGGACATTACTTGGGCAAGCATTATTAAATATTGTAAATAATCCAGTATCCGTAGTCGCTGTTATTACTGCTTTTTTAGGAATATGGAATGATAACTCAACAAAAGGCTTAGACGGAATTAAAAATAAATAAATGAAGGGAGGTAAAAATCAATGATTTATAAAAAATGTATTATGACAATTCAGAAAAATAAGGCTACCCTTGATGAAGATATATATTTATATAGATTAGACAAGAATATTGAGTTACATTTTACAATTGTTAACAATAAGTACAAATTTGACAAAAGTGACTTGAATAATATTATAGCTCAAACCAATGCAGCCTACTTTCAAATAAGATTATATAAAAATGATGATATAAAATATACATTTGCAATACAGGCTACAGAAGATGCAAAAGCTATATTAAAAATAACAGACGATCTTATAGACGACCCAATAGAGGTAGGTGAATATGATTTCCAAATATCATTATTAGACGAAGAAAAAACAAGTATGATTTCCATGCCTATTGTATCAAAACAATTACATGTATGTGAGCCTCTTGTAAGTGATGATGCAACTATGGGTAAGGCTATATTAGGATTAAGCAAATTAGCGACCGGAGAAATAAAAAATGCTTTCGATAGTAATGGCAACTACGTCAGAGAAATTCATAAAGATGGTGATATACTATCAGCAAGCATAATCAATAAATTTGAAGAAGCCATTGACACTAACACAAAGGCTATAAAAAATGGCACTGGTGGAAGCAGTACTACTTATGATGATACTGAAATAAAAACTGATATAAATACTATTAAAACTGATTTAGGTACTGAGGAATTAACTACAACTGCTAAAAATGTTAAAGGTGCAGTAAATGAAGTTGCTGCACAATATAAAGATATTGCGAAAAAAATTGAGAATGGAAATATTGGTAATAATGTAGAACCTGAATTGATGGATATGCCTAGAATATACTTTAGTGAGGGGACATTACCTACATCTAAAACTGTCACAATGATGAAATTTGACTATTACAGTAAAACAACAGAATATCATGGTTGGGTGGAAATAAAATGCCAAGGTAATAGTTCTATGAGTTATCCTAAAAAGAATTTCACCATAAAACCATATACAGATAAAGCTAAGACAAAGAAATTAAAAATAAATTTTAAAGGATGGGGAAAACAGAGCAAATTCGTACTTAAGGCAAACTGGATAGATATTACTCATGCAAGAAACGTTGTATCTGCGAGACTTTGGAGCGATATAATAAAAACTAGAAGTGATTATGCAACGGCTATCCCTGAATTACTTAGAACTTCTCCTAATCAAGGTGCAGTAGATGGATTCCCTGTGCTAGTTTATTCCAATGGAATTTATCAAGGTAGATATACTCTTAATATTCCAAAAGACAAATGGATGAGTAATATGGACGATGCACTAGATACTCATTGTATTTTATGTGGTGAAAATTACCAAAGTGGATGTTTTAGAGCATTACCAGTAATAAATGGTACTGACTGGACAGATGAATTACATGATGTAGTTCCTGCCACTATAAAAACTAGTTGGACTAATGCAATTAAATTTGTTATGACTTCCAGTGATGCTGAGTTTAAAGCTAATTTAAGTAATTATTTTGATGTTAATAGTTTAATTGATTATTTATTATATAGTATTGTAAGTACTAACTTAGATGGATTTGCTAAAAATCAATTATATTTCACATACGACGGAATACATTGGATAGCAAGTGTTTATGATTTAGATACAACATGGGGATTATGGTGGGATGGAAGTAGTTTTGTGGCTACAGACTTCCCTAGAGAACAATTTCAAGACATGATTCCTACAAGTGAATGTACTGGAGATGGAAATTTATTATACGTACGATTACAAAAGATGTTTGTAGAAGAATTAAAAAATAGATATTCTGAATTACGCCAAAATGTATTATCTACCTCTTATATCATAGAAAAATTTGAAGAATTTATGCAAGTTTGTCCTAATGATGTTATTAAGGAAGATTATGCAGAGACTACTGGCAATGGAAATTTTACCAATATTCCATCTCGAATCACAAATACAAAACAACGTTTAAGAAGTTATATAGTAGATAGATTAGTTTATTGTGACAATTATATCAAATCTATGAAAGTAAATAAACCTTGTACTAATATCACTCTTAATGTAACATCTTTATCATTTACAAATAATAATACTCAAACTTTAGTAGCCACTGTAACCCCTTCAGATACTTCAGATAATATAGAATATACTTGTAATCCTACTGGAATAGTAAAAATTAGTGAGTCAGGAGTAGTAACTCCACTAGCCAATGGAAGTAGTACAATAACTGTAACTTGTGGACAACAAACAACAACTTGCAAAGTTACTGTGACTGGATTGAGCTTTGCAGTAACAAATTTAGAGTTGGATAAAAAGAACCTACAATTATCAGTTAATACAACATATACTCCTAATGATAAAAGATTAGAAAATATAAAAAACGTAGGTACTGATTTTGAATATATGCAAGGGTTAATTAGCGAAACTACTGGTGAATATCAATATGCACAAGTTACTGATTATTGTTCTGAACAAATTCCTGTTGACAGTAACAAAATTCATATAATTATAAATGGGTTAACTATACAAGGAAATAATAATTCTAATACATTTATAGGCAAATACGATGAAAATTATACATTTCTAAGTAAAAGTTATTCTAGAAATTCCTATTCTATAATAGAAGATAGTAAATGTAAGAATATTAGAATAAAAAATAATAATGGGATAGATGGTTTAAAAAATACATACATAGGAGATATAAAATCTGATGATTTTATAGTAGTCGAAGAAGCTAATATTCCTGCTGGTACAACTGATGTTATGAGTGACAGAATTCCTGTTAACAAAGGTGATATTATAATAATGAGAATTGTAAATGGTGCATCTGATACAGTTAACCATTGGAATGGAATATACACATACTCTGATGAAAATACACAAATTGCAAAAGTAAATGATACAACAGAGCGCATATCTATGGTTCAATTACCTAATAACACGGATTATAATTATATAGGATTTAAAATAGACAGAACGTTGTATAATAATGGTGGACATATAGAATATATAAAAATATCTTCAAATAATCCGTTAGTAATTAAAAATGTAGTAGGTAGTGAAGAAATCATTAAAGCTACAATAACTCCTTCTGGTGCAACGAATCAAAATGTAACTTGGACTACAAATAATGAAAATATTGAATTAGTATCTGATGGACTAAATTGTACTGTAAAAGCAAAAGCAACAGGTAGTTCTGTTGTAACTTGTACTTCTTCTGATACCACTAATGGAAGCATTTCAGATACTTGCAACGTTACTATTGGTTAAAATAAATCCATAAAATTCCTCTAAATATGATATAATTCTACAGGGAGGGATTTTATGGAAAACTCAAAAAGAATAGATTATTTAGATTATGTTAAGGGACTTGGGATATTATTAGTTATATTAGGTCATATATATACTGGAGATAATTATATAAAAATATGGTTATATTCCTTTCATATGCCATTATTTTTTATAGTATCAGGGATATTGATAAAACATACAAATATAAAAGATAGAGATATAAAAAACATAATAGTATCTAAATTTAAAAGTCTAATAATTCCATATATATGTTTTGAATTGTTAGCTATATTTATTTGGATGGTTCAAAATGAATTTACGTTTTCTGCATTAAGATGGAATATAATAGAT
>ERZ1026772.384-NODE-384-length-33041-cov-4.802916_pt1 | contig 33041 bp, 27 predicted proteins | sample MGYA00380124_ERZ1026772 | MGnify/ENA primary metagenome ERZ1026772 (study PRJEB33269, sample SAMEA4719760) | human gut metagenome | biome: human-associated habitat; feature: organic feature; material: feces | place: Cameroon | collected 2013-10 ...
GCTGCATTATATAATTTGTTCCACATATTACTTACCTCATTAAATTCCGATTTGTATTTCTGTTTGTTTTAAAAATGGGCAATCCCGATTGGAATTGCCCACTCATTGCACTAATTATGCGATTTTTCCTTGCTTGCACCGATTTCTGCATCAATTGATGTAAGTTTGATGTAAATCGCTGTTTTTTTAGTTTTTTATCAAATGAAGTACGTCCCGTCTATTTGGTAAAACGGTACATCTTTACATCATCTTAATAGAGCTTTGCACCTGCGGGGATATGGTTATCGACCATGAGGAGGTGGAGCTTTTCTTCGCCTTCTTCTTCGTGAACTGCACTGAGGAGCATACCGCAGGAGTCAATACCCATCATTGCTCTCGGCGGAAGATTTGTGATAGCGATAAGAGTCTTTCCAACCAGCTCTTCAGGCTCATAATAAGCGTGAATACCGCTTAAAATTGTACGGTCTGTGCCTGTGCCGTCATCAAGAGTGAACTGTAAAAGTTTCTTTGACTTCTTAACAGCCTCGCAAGCCTTAACCTTTACTGCACGGAAATCTGACTTTGAGAATGTTTCAAAATCAACATATTCTTCAAACAAAGGCTCAACCTTCACCTTTGAAAAATCAATCTTTTCTTCAACAACAGCGTCCTTGGTTTTCGGAATGCCTGACGGCTTCTTGTCGGAATCAAGGCTCTTCATTGTGGGGAAGAGTAATACATCACGGATTGCGGCTGAATCTGTGAGGAGCATACACATTCTGTCGATACCAAAGCCGATACCGCCTGTCGGAGGCATACCGATTTCAAGTGCGTTGAGGAAATCCTCATCGGTTGTGTTAGCCTCATCATCGCCCTGTGCGAGAAGTGCCTCCTGAGCCTTAAAACGCTCTCTCTGGTCAATCGGATCGTTAAGCTCTGAATATGCATTAGCCATTTCCCAGCCGTTCATAAAGAACTCGAATCTCTCAACATAATCGGGATTTTCGGGTTTCTTCTTTGTAAGCGGAGAAATCTCAATCGGATGATCCATAACGAAAGTAGGCTGAATCATATGCTCTTCTGCAAATTCTTCAAAGAAAAGGTTAAGGATGTCACCCTTCTTGTGGCGTTCTTCAAACTCAACGCCCTTTTCCTTAGCAATTGCCTTTGCCTCTTCATCAGAATGAATTTCGTTGAAATCAACACCTGAATACTTTTTAACAGCGTCAAGCATTGTAATTCTTTCAAACGGCTTGCCAAGATCCATTTCAATGCCGTTGTATGTGATTGTTGTTGTGCCGAGAACCTCCTGTGCAACATGGCGATAGAGGTTTTCGGTAAGATCCATCATACCGTTGTAGTCGGTATATGCCTGATAAAGCTCCATAAGAGTAAACTCAGGGTTGTGACGGGTGTCAACACCCTCGTTACGGAATACTCTGCCGATTTCGTAAACCTTCTCAAGTCCGCCTACGATAAGTCTTTTGAGGTAAAGTTCAAGAGAAATTCTGAGCTTTAAATCCTCGTCAAGAGCGTTGAAGTGAGTAAGGAACGGACGAGCCGACGCACCGCCGGCATTTGCAACGAGCATTGGAGTTTCAACCTCCATAAAGCCCTGATTGTCAAGGTAACGGCGGATACTGCCGATAATTTTTGAACGCTTTACAAAGGTATCCTTTACCTCGGGATTCATAATAAGGTCAACATAACGCTGACGGTAACGAAGGTCTGTATTTGTAAGACCATGATACTTTTCGGGGAGGGGTTTGAGTGATTTGGAAAGGAGCTTAACCTCTTTTGCATGAACAGAAATTTCGCCCATTTGCGTTTTGAAAACAAAGCCCTTTACTTCAACGATATCACCGATATCCCACTTTTTAAGGAAACCGTATTCTTCTTCACCGAGATCGTCAAATTTTGCAAAAATCTGAATTTTGCCCGAACGATCCCAAAGGTCCATAAACGAAACCTTGCCCTTGCCTCTTTTTGAAAGCAAACGGCCTGCAACGCATACATCTTTGTTTTCGTACTCTTCAAAATTGTTTTTAATTGTTTCCGTGAGAACATCACGGGCACTTGTTGTAATTACAAACGGATCTCTGCCTGCTTCTTTGAGGGCGTCAAGCTTTTCGTATCTGACCTTGATAACATCGCTTGTGCCGGTCTGCTGTGGCTTCTGACTCATTTCCAATCATTCCTCTCTTTTCAACATCAATAAATCTGACGGATTGCAAAAGCAGAATCCGTCAGCAAAAATTCAATAGATAAACAAATTACTTTGAGATTTCAAGAATCTTAAATGCCTTTACGCCGCCGGGAGTTTCAACCTCAACAACATCACCGACACATCTGTCCATAAGAGCCTTGCCCACAGGTGATTCGTCAGAAATTTTGCCCTGTGCGGGATTTGTTTCGTTAGAACCCGAACCAACGATTTTGTATGTCATCTGTCTGTCTGTGCCAACCATTTCGATTGTAACAACAGAAGTGAGGTGAACCTTATCGTTAGATGTTTCGGACTCGTCAATAATCTGAGCAGTTTTGAGGATAGATTCGATAGTAGCGATTCTTGCCTCCATAATAGCCTGCTCGTTCTTTGCGTCATCATATTCACTGTTCTCGGACAAGTCGCCGTAGGAACGGGCTACCTTGATTTTCTCTGCAATTTCTTTACGCTTGACATTTTGTAATTCTGCAAGTTCCTCTTCAAGATTTTTAAGACCTTCCGCAGTAAGCATTGTTGGTTTAGCTGCCATTTTTATCGTTCCTTTCAGTTAATACCGCACCTGCACGACTTGCGTATGCGGCATAAAATTCTTTACATAGCAAAAAACTGCATATAGGTTTATTATAGGTTTTTTCACACTGATTGTCAAGCAAAACGGGCAAGATACCTGCAAAGAGATTTCACGGTCTGTGCCTCATTATCGTTACGGCACAAATCGGGAACAATTGAACCGAGTTCGTACTGCGAACCGAGTGTGTAGAGTGCCGAACAAAAGTATTCTTCCGATAATCCTTCAGGTCGCAAAAGTGCGAAACCGTTCGGCATTTTAAAGCAATAACGAAAGTACACAAAGCCTTTTATATTCGCTTTTGGTCTGCCGTTTGTAAGAAGAACCGCATCATTTCTTACAGGGAGATTTTCTTCAATTTCAAACGGTGCAATGACAAGGTCACAATTAGAAAGCTGTTCACGGTGGTGGGTAACAACGGCACACGCACCTGTTTCTTCGGCAATGGTATTCAGTTCGTCATAGAACACATCTTCGTTGTCTGTGATAATGCTGACATTGCCCGTATATTTCAACACAAAAGCAACAAGGTCGGTGCATTGTGCGTCGGGGTCATAAATTCCTACCGTCAGCCTTTCGGGAGCATCAAATTTGCTGAGGGCATAAAGTGCCATATTTGTGCAAAGTCTTGCTGAAAAAAGCGGTGAATAAAATCGCTTGTAACCGCTGTCATTCGGAAAAGTCATTTCTTCGCAACACAAAAGTCTTGTACGCTGATTGCCGATTGCCCTGTCAATTTTATTGAGATTGACCTTTTGTCTGCGACAGATGTATGTAAGCTGTTTTACGCTTACGCCCCTTGCCCTCTTGATTTCAACGCACACCTTGTCCCCTCTTATTCTGTTGATTAACTGCCTTATTTTCCCGCACTTTTCGGGAAACACAACATTCAATGAAGTAATCAAAACAAAAACCTCCGCATATTTACTTATTTAAGTATATGCGAAGGCTTTTAAATTAATTATCAAATTGTGTATGTCCGAATCAATATTCTGACATAGGGTTGTATTTCACACCGTTAAGACGACATTCATAATGGAGATGAGGTCCTGTTGAGTTACCTGTTGAACCAACATAACCGATAACCTGTCCTCTTGAAACGGTCTGACCTGAACTTACTGTAAGGCTTGTAAGGTGACCGTAAACTGTCAACTTACCGCCTGCGTGGCTAATCATTACATAGTTACCGTAACCGCCGCCGCAGCCGCAGCTGTAGCTCTTGCCCCAGTTGTGTGTACAACTACTGTTGCTTGCAATAACCGTACCGTCGGCAGCTGCAACAACAGGAGTTCCCATAATACCTGCACCTGCAATATCAATTCCGCCGTGGTTATAAGTTTCTCTGTCTTCTCGCCACGGTGATGAAAGATATGTAAATCCCGGTGTTGGCCATGCAAATCCTGAACCTGACGGAACAATTACAGATGATGAACCTGAGCTTGATGAACCCGAACTGCTTGAGCCGCTTGATGAACTGCTTGAAGAGCTGCTTGATGAACTGCTTGAACTTGAACTCTGTGAAGCCTGAGCAGCCTGTTCTGCAGCAGCTTTCTGTGCAGCATAGTACTCGCTGATTTTAGCTTCAATCTCATCACTCTGCAAAGCCGCACTTTCAAGAGAACTCTGTGCTTCGGAATTTGATGCGTAAAGGTTTTTAAGAATCTCGTCATTATCGGAAATGAGTTTATTAAACTCGTCCTGATCAGACTTGAGAGATGCCTGCTGAGTTTCAAGGTCTTTCTTGTCAGCCTCAAGAGATTCCTTCTGGGTGCTGAGCTCGTCAAGCTTTGTCTGAATTTCGCTGATGAGTTCCTTGTCGCTGTTTGCAAGGCTCTTTACAAGTTCTACCTTATCAACAAGGTCAGAGAAATCTTTTGCACCAAAAATGATTTCAAGGTCGGTTGCGTTACCTGACATATAGAGAATTCTCAGTCTGTTTGCGAGAGCATCGAACTGATCTTCAACCTCGGAAAGTCCCTTGTCATAGGCATCCTGCTTTTTCTTGATGTCATTGTTAAGGCTTGAAATTTTCTCACGGGTTACTGCGATTTTTTCGTCAAGAACCTGAACCTTGCTTACAAGGGCGTTCTTGTACTCTTCCTTTTCTGCAATGTCCGACTTTGTATCATCAAGAATTTTCTGATACTTTTCGTTTTCCTGTTCAAGCTGCTGAAGCTGCTGTTCAAGGTCTGAGATGCTGTCCTCAGCAGAAACGGTAGTCGGGATTGCCATGGGGATAGAAATCATACAAACGCAGAGCATTGCACATAAAATTCTTTTTAATTTGTTCATTGTAATCTCCTCCTTTAAGATTTCTGTCGGGATTACCAACCGAGTATTTCGTTACCTTCCATTTTAAGGTATTTTCTGATTGAAATAAAGCTGCCGAAGAAGCCTATAATGATACCTGCAACTGCAAACAAGCCGCCTGTAATCCAGATGACATTGTTAATCGGAATGAAATCAATCGGAACAATCTGATAAACAAGAGCCTGTGCAGTCTCATATAGGATTGCAATTGCACCTGTTGAAAGAATTGCGGAAATAAGTCCGATTATCATACCCTCAATAAGGAACGGCCAGCGGACAAACGAGTTCGTTGCACCAACCGATTTCATAATGCTGATTTCAAATCTTCGTGAATACATTGTTGCACGAATTGTGTTGGCAATGATGAAGATTGAAATGACTGTCAAAGCGCACACAACAGCAACGCAAATCATATTTACAAGATTGCTGATATCCGTAAGCTTTTTGGCAAGTTCACGGTGACTGCTGAAACTGTCAACACCGTCAATTTTCTTGATTTGTGCAATAGTTTCATCGTACTTTGACAAATCTTTCATCACTACAATAAATGAATCAGGGAGTTTGTTTCTGCCCTTCATCTCGGCAAAAAGGTCATCACCGAGAGTTGATTTATACTGCTTTATCGCATCTTCCTTTGAAAGAAAGGTTGCAGACTCAACATTGTCAAGCTTTTCAATTTCTTTTCCGACATAAACAGCCTCAAGCTGTGAATAGCCGTCTTTAATGTATACAGAGGTTTCATTTGACTTGCCAACAGATTCAACAACCTTGTCAACATTCAATGAGAAAAGTGCCGCCGCACCCGTGAGAACAAGACAGCTTATGAGAACGCAGACAGAGGCGATACTCATAATACGGTTGTTCCACACATTTTTGAAACCCTCTTTTGTCAAATAACCAAATCCGGTCATATCAAAAATCCTTTCAAAATCCTATTTGCGTCAACGCATTATTCCGGAACAACCACTGCATTATCGGGATAATCCGGTGTATTTTCTTCTTCACCGCTGTCATCACCGTAATCGTCAGTATAGTCATCTTTAACAAACAAATCCTTGGTGTCGCTCTTAATTTTTCCGTGGTCAAGAACAACAACTCGTCTGTCAAACTCACGAACAAGGTCATGTTCATGCGTTACAACAATAACGGTTGTGCCTGTTGCGTTAATTTCATTGAGAAGCTCAATGATTTCGTGTGACATTTCAGGGTCAACATTACCTGTCGGCTCATCGGCAATAATAATTTCGGGGTTATTCACAAGGGCTCTTGCAAGGCTTACACGCTGTTGCTCACCGCCCGAGAGTTCACTCGGTCTGTTTTTCATCTTATCTTTAAGACCGACAAGCTCAAGCACATACGGAACACGCTTTTTGATTACTGCCGAAGATTTTCCGACGGCACGCATCGCAAACGCAACATTGTCGAAAACACTCATCTTGTCAATAAGTCTGAAATCCTGAAAAACAATGCCCATATGACGGCGCAGATAAGGAACCTTGCCTCTTCTGAGCTTTGTAACATCGGTACCGTTAATAACAATTTTGCCCGATGTCGGAACTTCTTCATGCATAATAAGTTTGAGGAATGTACTCTTGCCTGCGCCCGATGCACCGACAATAAATACAAACTCGCCCTTATCAATACTCAGCGTAATACCGTGGAGAGCATGAGTGCCGTTAGGGTATGTTTTAGACACATTTATAAAATCAATCATAAAGTCACCTTTGTTTTGTAGTTATTATACAAATACTCACAAAAAGTCAAAACGCCCAGAGCACAGCAACTGCGCTATGCTCGGGCACACTTTAACTAAATCAGTATTTTGTAGGACTTGCATTGAGGTACTTCTTAACCATAAGAGCTACCTTAAACACGATTGCGTCCTCAAACTCACGGAGGTCAAGACCTGTGAGCTTTTTAATTTTTTCAAGTCTGTACACAAGAGTGTTTCTGTGTACGAAGAGCTTTCTTGATGTTTCGGAAACATTGAGGTTATTCTCAAAGAATCTCTGAATTGTGAAGAGAGTTTCCTGATCAAGGCTCTCAATTGAACCTCTCTTGAAAACTTCCTTAAGGAACATTTCGCACAAAGTTGTAGGAAGCTGATAGATAAGACGGGCAATACCGAGGTTATCATAGCTTACGATTGTACGGTCTGTGTCAAATACCTTTGCAACCTCAAGAGCTGACTGAGCCTCTTTAAAGCTTCTTGCAAGGTCCTTGATACCTGTAACTGTTGTGCCGATACCGACAACGCAGTGTGTGTAGAACTCGCTTGAAAGTGTGTCTGAAATCGAGCTTGCAAGCTTTTCAAGGTCACGGCTCTCTGTGTCAGGCTTAATTTCCTTAACAAGTGCAATTTCAACCTCGTTAATGTTGATAACAAAGTCCTTTGACTTGTCCGGGAAAAGATTCTGAATTATATCATAAGCGGAAACATCTGTTTTTGAAACAATTTTGATAAGCAGGCAAACACGGGAAACCTCGCTGTTAAAGTGAAGTTCTCTTGCCTTAAGGTAAATATCACCCGGAAGAATGTTGTCAAGAATAACATTCTTAATGAAGTTTGAACGGTCGTACTTTTCGTCATAGTACTGCTTAATGCTTGCAAAGGAAACTGACAAAAGCTGAGCATACTTCTGAGCATACTCATCGGTACCCTGAACAAATACTGCATAATCATACTTTGCATTGCTGCCGAATGATCTGTATGTATAGCCGTTTACAACAAACGGTGCTGTTGAGCTGAGTGTTTCGGAATTAACGCTCTCGTTAACCTCGCCGATTTTTCCAAGCTCGGAGCAGGCAATGACAACCGAAGTCTCGTCAATTACGCCAATCGTTCTGTCGATTGCATCTTTCATCTGGTGAACAATACCTTGAAATAATCTGTTTGACATAAATTTTTACCTCGTTTTCTCCGCAGTTTATATATTGTGATTGTAAAGAGTTCAATAAAATACAATCTGTCTCATATACATATTACACAAAAACGAGAAAAAAATCAACCTCTATTTACAATTTTTCTTGAATTTTTTTAGAGAATTTGCATAATCAGCAAAAAGTTACAGTTTTGAAAGCAAAATTAAACAATTGTTACATGAATTTATCACTTTTTTAATATATCACAACATTGTGTTGATTTTGTGACAAAATACGAAAAATATCTATTCATCACGGTTAATCAATTATAAAATTTAAATGCAAATGGTTTTTAAAAGTTATTGTGCTTACGGTAACAATCGTTTCCTTCCGACAAAAGCAAAAACGGCGGAGCATATGCTCCGCCGTAAAAGACCTAATTAAGTTATAATCAGTTTGTGATTGTCTTCTCAGTGTCCTTATCAAAGATGTGGAGTTTGCTGAGGTCGAATGCAATCTGAATTTCGTCACCCGGCTTAGCTGTTGAAGTTGGTTCAACACGAGCTGTGATAGGTGTGCCGTTGATATTTACATAGAGGTAAATTTCAGCACCCATAAGCTCAGTAACATCAACATTAGCTGTGAGGAGACACTCTGCCTTAGCGAGTTCTTCAGGCTCATCGTGAACATGCTCAGGACGGATACCGAATACAACTTCCTTGCCAACATAGTTGTCGAGGTCAGCGTTAACCTTTGACTCAGGAACAGGAATGTGATACTTGTCAAAGTCAAGAGTATACTTGCCACCGTTCTTAGAAAGAGTAGCGTTGATGAAGTTCATCTGAGGTGAACCGATAAATCCTGCAACGAACATATTGCAAGGTAAGTCATAGAGGTGCTGAGGAGTATCAACCTGCTGAATGAAGCCGTCCTTCATAACAACAATTCTTGTACCCATTGTCATAGCCTCTGTCTGGTCATGAGTTACATAAATAAATGTTGTGCCAAGACGCTGATAGAGCTTTGAAATCTCTGTTCTCATCTGAGCACGGAGCTTTGCATCAAGGTTTGAAAGCGGTTCGTCAAGAAGGAATACCTTCGGGTTACGAACGATAGCACGACCGAGAGCAACACGCTGTCTCTGACCACCTGAAAGAGCCTTTGGCTTTCTGTCAAGATACTGCTCGATACCAAGGATTCTTGCAGCCTCTTCAACTCTTCTCTTAATCTCATCTTTTGAGAACTTACGGAGCTTAAGGCCGAATGCCATATTATCATATACTGTCATATGAGGATAAAGAGCATAGTTCTGGAATACCATTGCAATATCTCTGTCCTTAGGTGCAACATCGTTTGCGAGTGTGTCACCGATGTAAAGCTCACCCTTTGAAATATCCTCAAGTCCTGCAATCATTCTGAGGGTTGTTGATTTACCGCAACCTGAAGGACCAACGAGAATGATAAATTCTTTGTCGGCAATCTCAAGGTTGAAGTCTGTAACAGCAGTTACACCGCCGTCATAGATCTTGTAAACATGTCTTAATGATACATTTGCCATTGTGTATAAACCTCCAATTAGTCGATAACGATAAAGTTCTTAGCTTTATTACATACAATAATATACCACTATTCGCACAATTTGACCATACCGAAATTGACCAAAGATATATGCATTATTTTATTTAAAACCGATACAAGATAAAATTTGAGTACATTTTTTAGTGTATATTGCCGATAAAAACCAACTTTTTATCCAAATCTGTCAACAATTTGCACTCACCTATGTGCAACTTGCTATCAAGATACAAACCGCCTATCGAAATTCGTTGAAGATGCACAACTTTTAATCCACAACACAAAAACATTTTTTTAACCTGATGATATTTGCCCTCACAAATTGTGACAATTCCTGTTTTTTTATCATTTTCGTCACATTCAAGAATTGCACTTCGGCATTTTGTTCCGTCAGAGAACACAATTCCATCAGAAAAAGCCTTGATAGTATCATCTGTAATTTCACCGTCAAGTTTTGCAATGTACTTTTTGTCCACATGCTTTTTCGGTGAAGTTATACTGTGTGCAAAGTCACCGTCATCGGTAATCAGAAGCAATCCCTCTGTGTCACGGTCAAGTCTGCCCACGGGAAAAAGTCCTTTTCTTTTCATTTCTTCGGGAATAATATCAATAACCGTCTTGAACTGTCTGTCCTCGGTTGCCGAAACAACTCCCGCAGGTTTGTTCATCATTATATATATGTATTTGCTGTAATTCAAAGCCTGTCCGCCCACAACAATTTCATCATTTTCGGGGTCAACCTTTGTATCAGGCTTTTTGCAGATTTTTCCGTTCACAAGAACCGCACCGCTTCTAATCAGCTTTTGAACCTCTTTTCTGCCGTCGGCTCTTTGTGACGAAATAAGTTTATCGAGTCTTTCCATTTTATTCAACAAGCGGCAGATTTTCACTGCCGTATTCTCCGTTTGTAATGTGTCCGCCGATTACTCTGTTCTTGTAAACCAGCAAAACGGCATTGTTATCCTTTGGCTTTTCCAGGGGAACTGTAATCTCCGTAACCTCTTTGCCTTTAAATTTTCCGAGGTCAAGTCCGATTTTCTTCTGAAGTTCGTTGTATTCCTCGTAATATTTATTGAAATCGGACGGAATAACAACCGAACGCTTTTCAGGCTTTGCATCAGCGGGTTCAATCCCGAACTGTTCAAGGAATTTTCTCTCTTCACCGTCATTAAGCACAAGGGAGTACTCCCCTGTCTTATCACTCACGGCTGTGTCGGGCAATTTTGAATTCATCGCAACAGTAACGGCTGTACATATTATCGCCGCTGTTACAGACAATACTGCCGCCAAAATTACTGTTTTTTTAGCCTTGATTTTAAAATTGAAAACGAACATTATAAATCCTCCGCACATTTTATTCTCTGATAAAATGTATGCGAAAAATCTTCGGATAATACCGTTTGTCCGACTTCAAGCCAAATTATTTTGTAAGAACATCCAAGAGTTCAGCCGTAGTTTTTACAAACACCTTGCCGCCCTCTTTTTTCATACTTTCAAGGTTGCCGTAACCGTATTCAACTCCTACAAAATCAACACCGCAAAGTCTTGCGCCCTTTGTGTCAAACCAAGTATCGCCAATCATAACGATACTGTCCCTGTCATTTTCAAGGTTGCCGCCCAATCTTTCAACAGCATACGGAATGAGGTCTTTTTTATCTTTTCGACTGCCGTCAAGTGTTGAACCGCAAACTGCGTCAAACATATTACGCACACCGAGAAGTTCGGTAATTTCTTCGGCAAACTTCTCATACTTTGACGAACACACGGCAACCCTTGCACCGCTGTTTTTAAGCTCTGCAAGAACTCTGTCAATGCCGTCATAAAGCTTGTTCACAAGCTTGCCTTTGGTGTTGTAGTATTCACGATAAACCTCAACACCTCTTGCCGACTCTTCCTCGTTAAAATGGCAGATATTGCGGAAAGTATCGAGCAAAGGCGGTCCGATATACAATGTGTAGTCATCAAGATTCGGCAACGGCTTGCCCATACTTTTTATTGCATTTTCAAGCGACTCTCTTATGCCCAATGCGCTCTCGCTGATTGTGCCGTCAAGGTCAAATAGATAATATTTGTACTTACTCATCAAACTTGCTGTCCGCCTTCATCTGGAATTTTTCTGACTTAACGCTTACTCTTGTGTGAGTACCTCTTGCGATTTCGCCCTTTTTATCTTCGGCAAAAACTTCAAAATTAAACATTCTGCCGTCAACGCTTTTGAGAACGGCTGTTGCCGTAACCTCAGCACCGAGAGGTGTTGGGCTTGTGTGTTCAATAGAAATCATTGTACCTACTGTTGTAAGCTCTTCGTTGTCAAGAACCTTGTCTGCAAGAGTTGCGGCGGCATTTTCCATAAGAGCCACAACGCACGGAGTTGCAAGCACACAAAGACTGCCGCTGCCCATTGAAACGGCAAGATTTTCTTCTTCAACCTTAATTGTTACAGAATATGTATTTATTTCGCTCATAAAAATTTCCTTTCTTATTTTAAACTGTTGTTTAAAACAATTTTATGTGATATAATTAGCGTTGAATGTATTGCTGTCTTGTAGCGACAGAGTAAATATCCATACGATATAATAATACAATATTCAGCGAAAATAGGCAAGCATTGCCCGAATATTATTTGAGGTGAAAATAAATGAAACTCGGAATCGTCGGACTTCCAAATGTCGGCAAAAGTACACTTTTTAATGCAATCACAGACGCAGGCGCTCAGAGTGCAAACTATCCTTTCTGCACAATTGAGCCGAATATCGGTGTTGTTGCAGTTCCCGACAAAAGACTTGATAAACTTGCAGAAATGTATGACCCTGACAAATATACTCCTGCATCAATCGAATTTGTTGATATTGCAGGTCTTGTAAAGGGTGCGTCAAAGGGCGAGGGACTCGGCAACAAGTTCCTTTCAAACATCCGTGAATGTGACGCTATCGTTCATGTTGTCCGCTGTTTTGAAAATGACGACATTATCCATGTTGAGGGCAACATCAACCCTGCCCGTGACATTGAAACAATCAATCTTGAGCTTATTCTCTCCGATGTTGAAATGCTCGAACGCAGAATTGACAAGACAAAGAAAATGCTCAAGGGCGATAAAAAGTATCAGAAAGACATTGACCTTTTTGAAAGAGTTCTTGCAGCACTCAATGAGGGCAAGCCGGCAAGAAGCGTGGAATGTGATGATGACGAAAAGGCTATCCTTTCGGAAGTTGCACTTCTAACAAACAAGCCTGTTATCTATGCCGCAAATATGAGTGACGAAGATTTCTCAAACGGCATTGACTCAAACGAGGGTTACAAGGCTGTTCAAAAGATTGCCGCCGAGGAACACGCCGGCGTTCTTCCAATCTGCGCTCAGATTGAGGAAGAAATCGTTGAAATGGACAAGGAAGAAAAGGAAATGTTCCTTGCCGATATGGGACTTGAAGAAAGCGGTCTTGACAGACTTATCAAGGAATGCTATGCACTTCTCGGACTTATCTCCTACCTTACAGCCGGCAAACAGGAGGTTCGTGCATGGACAATCAAAAAAGGAACAAAAGCACCTCAGGCAGCAGGCAAAATTCACTCGGATTTTGAGCGTGGATTTATCAGAGCCGAGGTTATCGCATATGACGACCTTATCGCCTGTGGAAGTATGACAGCCGCAAAAGAAAAGGGTCTTGTCCGCAGTGAGGGCAAGGACTATGTTATGAAAGACGGCGATGTTGTTCTTTTCAGATTCAATGTTTAATTAAATCATTGCAGTTCTTAACGGTTACGAAGATTTTCGCAGCCGTTATTTTTTTTGCTGTCACACATTTCTCCTTTCACAATAATATGTAGTGTAAACGAAAGGAGGTAAGCGTATGTGTAACTTTGGTAACGGCAACGGCTGCTGCTCATGGATTATTCTTCTTATCATCGTTCTCTGCTGCTGCGGCGGAAATAACGGTGGCTGCGGTTGTGACAACAACAGCTGTGGCTGCGGCTGCTGATAAAGCACTCTGACTAAAGCCCCATTCGGCTTATTGCTGAGGATGTTTTAATATATAACAGGGTGGATACCGTTATTTTACGATATCCACCCTTTGTTTATTATTCAATGAATGATACATACAAAAACGGTCGGCTTAAACAAACCGACCGTTAATATTTTTAACAATTCAGAAATTACTTGCCCTCTTTAACAACATCTCTGATAACCTTTGCAATGTGAGGCTGTGTAAGACCGAATTTATCAAGAAGTTCAAGAGCAGGACCGCTGTAACCGAAACGATCGTTTACACCAATCTTTGTAACCTTAACAGGACACTCTGCACTTACAACATCACAAACAGCGTCGCCAAGACCGCCGATAACATTGTGTTCTTCAATTGTGATGATTCTGCCTGTTTCCTTTGCAGCCTTTGTGATGATTTCTCTGTCGATAGGCTTGATTGTGTGGATGTTGATAAGACGAGCGTTGATGCCCTCTGCTTCAAGTTCCTTAACAGCCTTCAAAGCCTCGTTTACAACAAGACCTGTTGCGACAACAGCCACATCGTTACCCTCGTGAAGAGTAATACCCTTGCCGAGTTCAAATGTGTAAGTATCGGGATCGTTAAAGCTGTCGATAGCAAGTCTGCCAAGACGGATATAAACAGGGCCGTTGTACTCGATTGCAGCCTTTGTAGCAGCCATCATCTCGTAGTGGTCGGCAGGGTTAAGGATAACCATACCGGGAATTGTACGCATAATGCCAATATCTTCGAGGCACTGATGAGTAGCACCGTCTTCACCTGTTGAAATACCTGCGTGGCTGCCGGCAATCTTAACATTGAGGTGAGGATAAGCAACAGAGTTACGAATCTGCTCAAATGCTCTGCCTGTTGCAAACATTGCGAATGATGCGGCAACGGGGATTTTGCCTGCTGCTGCCATACCTGCTGCAACGCCTACCATATTGCCCTCGGCAATACCGCAGTCAAAAAATCTTTCGGGGAATTCTTTCTTGAAAATTCCTGTCTTTGTAGCAGCTGCGAGGTCTGCGTCAAAAACGATAATATCTTTATTTGTTTTTGCAAGCTCACAAAGAGCCATACCAAAACTTTCTCTTGTAGCCTTTTTAATTACCTGTGCCATCAGCAGTTGCCCTCCAATCTGTCAATTTCAGCCTGAAGCTCGGCAGTAGCCTGTTCATACTGTTCCTTGTTAGGAGCAGTGCCGTGCCAGCCAACCTGATTTTCCATAAATGAAACGCCCTTGCCCTTAATTGTCTTGGCAAGAATTGCAGTAGGCTTGCCCTTTACTGTCTTAGCCTTTTCAAGAGCTGACTCAATCTGATTGAAGTCGTGGCCGTCAATTTTGATTACTTCAAAACCGAAGCTTTCAAACTTCTTGTCAAGAGGTTCAATACCTGCAACTTCTTCAACAGTACCGTCAATCTGAAGACCGTTCTGGTCAACGATTACAACGAGGTTGTCAAGCTTGTTGTGAGAAGCAAACATTGCAGCCTCCCAAACCTGACCTTCTTCAACTTCACCGTCACCGAGAACTGTATATGTGCGATAGCTCTTGTTATCAAGCTTAGCCGCAAGTGCCATACCGCAGGCAGCTGAAATACCCTGACCGAGTGAACCAGTGCTCATATCAATACCGGGAGTACCCTTCATATCGGGATGACCCTGAAGCATTGCGCCTATATGACGGAGCTTAGTAAGCTCGTCCCATTCAAAAAAGCCCTTGAGTGCAAGTGTTGCATAAAGAGCGGGACAGCAGTGACCTTTTGAAAGAACAAAACGATCTCTGTCCTGCATATCGGGATTTTTAGGATCAACATTCATTTCCTTAAAGTAGAGATATGTGAAAATATCTGCTGCTGAAAGCGATCCGCCGGGATGACCTGATTTGGCATGGTAAGTGCCGAGAATTGCGCCCATTCTTGACTTTGCAGCAAGAATTTGGAGCTGCTTGATTTCTGAACTATCCATTTAATAAACCATTCCTTTCAGAATTTTGCGTAGCACATGACCGTGTCTACACACCTATTTTAATTATACACAAACCAACGCAAATTTCAACATTTTTTTTGGATTTTCCAAAAATCGGACAAATTCCTTAAATTCACCCTTGAAGAAATAAATATTTATGATATAATTTTTATGTTATCATCAAATTTTATTTTATAGAATTCTTGATTTGACTATTTGGCTCGTTATTAAAACCGTTTGGAGGGAACAACAATGCTGCTTGCGGCTGATGTCGGAAATACTAATGTTAAGCTCGGCATTTTTGACGGAGATGATTTAAAGTTCAAACTTCGTTTTTCTACCGATGAAAACAAAACAAGTGACGAACTCGCCGTTGAGCTTTACACATTTTTGCAGATTTATAACATTGATGCAAAAAGCATTGACGGTGCTATTATAAGCTCGGTTGTTCCTAAATTCACATACAATCTTCGCAGTGCGATTATGACCGTTACAGGCAAGAAAAGTATGCTCATCGGGCCCGGACTTAAGACAGGTCTTGACATCAAGATTGAACATCCCGAAACCTTGGGTGCAGATATTGTTGCAGGTTGTGTCGGTGCGTGTGAAAAATACGGCGGTCCGCTCATAATGATTTTTATGGGAACTGCAACTGCAATTGTCTATGTTGACGGCAAAAACGCATATCACGGCGGTGCAATTGCCCCGGGTATGGGAATTTCGCTTGATGCGCTTACAAATCAGGGTGCACTCCTTTCATCGGTTGATATGAAAGCTCCCAAAAAGGTAATTTCATCAAACACTTCCGACTGCATTCGTTCGGGAATTATGTTCGGAACGGCTTGTATGCTTGACGGAATGGTTGATATGTTTATCGAGGAATGTAAGACCGAATGCAAGGTTATTGCAACAGGCGGTCTTGCTCCGCTGGCAATCAAAAATTGCCGCCACGATATCACCTTTGATGAGAATATTATTCTTGACGGACTCAAAATTATTTACGAGAGAAACAAAAAATAAAAACAACTTAATATACAACTTGTTTTTGAATTACTAATTTGCTACATAGGGGACTTCCCTTTGTAAATATATTTGCGTTTCACCTGCGGAAAATGAGCAGGGAAACAGCAGGAGGAATTTTTTATGAATAAGACAGAAACACAAAAGACTTACAAACTTGTAGGACTTGCGGTTCTTACGGCACTCATCATTGTTGTACAGGTACTTGCAACCTTCTTCCCGATGAAACCCGTATCAATCACACTTGCACTCATTCCGATTGTAATCGGTGCGGCTATTTACGGCAAGGGTGCAGGTGCATATCTCGGAGCGGTATTCAGCGCGGTTGTAGTTATCATGTGCATATTCGGCGTTGATCTCGGCGGTGCAATGGTATGGAACGCAAATCCGTTTATGTGCATTGTAGTTTGTATGCTTAAAGGTACAGCCGCAGGATTTTGCTCGGGTGTTGTTTACCGTGCAATAAGCAAAAAGAACTCAATTGTTGCAGCCGCACTTGCAGGCATTGTTTCACCTATTGTAAACACAGGCATCTTTATTCTTGGCTTACTTCTCTTCTTCAGACCTGTTCTCGAAGTATGGGCAGGCGGCACAGACATTGTTTACTATGCTCTTATCTCACTTGCAGGTATCAATTTCATTATTGAACTTGGTGTAAACCTTATCGTGACACCTGTTATCGTAAGAGTAGTCAATGTTGTTCAGAAGAACCGCACAAAATAATTAACATTCAAAAACGGGCGATTTTGTTTAGAATCGTCCGTAATTTTTTACATTATATTTTAAAATCGGTGATGTTATGCAAAAGAAAATTCTTGAACTTTTAACAAAAACAGACGGCTATGTTTCGGGCAGTGAAATTTCCGAACAGCTTGGTGTATCAAGGCAGGCAGTTTGGAAAGCAATCAACGGAATTAAGGAACAGGGTTACAAAATCGACTCTGTAACAAACCGCGGGTACTGCCTTGTTGCCTATCCCCCACACCTCAACGAGCCGGCAATCAGAAAGTATCTTAAAACTTCCGTAATCGGCAAAAATCTCATTATTCTTGACGAAGTCGGTTCAACAAACGAGTACTTGAAAAAGCTCGGTGCAGAGGGTTGTGAAAACGGCACGGTTGCCGTTGCCAGAGAACAAACTCAGGGCAAGGGCAGGCTCGGCAGAGTTTGGAAAGCAAAAAAGGATGACAGCATCACCTTTTCGTTTTTGTTAAGACCAAAGATTGCCCCGTCAGAGGTATCGTCAATCACCCCTCTTGCAGGTCTTGCAGTCTGCAAGGCTGTCAGAGAGTTCACGGGACTTGACTGCCGTATAAAATGGCCTAATGACATCATCATCGGAAGAAAAAAACTTGTCGGTATCCTAACTGAAATGAGTGCCGAATTTGACGCAGTTGAATATGTAATTACAGGCATCGGAATCAATGCCGACACACAGGATTTTCCCGATGACATCAAGGAAAAGGCAACATCAATTTATCTTGCAACAGGCGGCCATTTTGACAAGAATAAATTCTTTGCCTGCGTGCTTAACCACATTGAAGAAGAGTTCATCAGAAGCAATTTAAAGCTTTCAAACATTGCCTTAAAAGAGTACATCAGCCTTTGTGCAACAGTCGGCAGAAATATCACATTCACCCGCAACGGCAAGTCCATAACAGCCAAAGCCGTAGGAATTAATCCCGACGGCGAACTTATGGCAGAACTCCCCGACAAGAGCATAAAACTCATAAACTCAGGCGAAGTAACTGTACAAGGCATTTACTAAATTAAAAGTTGAAAATTGAAAATGTAAAATTACGGTCAGCAGTATGCTATCATTTTCAACATAAAAAAATAATGTAACAAAGCAGAGAACATCAACATAGATATTCTCTGCTTTTGTTTATTCATTTGATTTTTCAATTCTTGATTTTGCATAAGCAAATTTAATTGAAGATTCCAATATGTATTTGGCTAAATCAGGAGCATTTCTTGACCGTTTAAGAGCAATTATATCATCAATTATTTTTCTGTACGAAGTAATTTCAGAATCAGACCAATATCCAAATAACTTGTCTTTTTCAACTAAAGAAGGAGCTACACCGCACTTTGCGGTATACAAATTATTTCCTTCCCTGTCAAAAAGCTTTATATCATCAAAAGCATTCTGTTCATAAATTATATCAAGGTTATCACAAATAGTATCAACAACATTATCATGATCTTCTTTTGCTGTTGCACGGGGAACCATTCCAAGTTCCAAATTATTTTCATATCTGTATATAGTGCTTTCGTATGAAATTTCTTTTTTTACTGATATTATATGCAATTCCACGCTATATCCTTTATTTTTCAACATTCGGCAAGTGTTTAAAGGAATTTCGGCAGTTCTCAATGTTCCCTCTATAACCAGACTGTACTTCATATCGCTTAAATCCGATATAAGCTTTTCCACAACTTCGTTTATAAACGGCTGTGTATGTCTTTGAGCTAAAGTTCCGAATTCAGCTTGTATTTCATTGAATCGTGGATGAGAATTACGATAAGCATCTGCATTTATGATTATAATATTAGAATTTTCAACCATCAAATTTCTCTGCAAGCCTGTCTTTCCTGCTCCGGGCTGACCACCGAGAATATATGCCATAGGGTTGTTGACTGGTGATTTGGATTTAATAATTCTGCGAATTATTTTTTTATAAGCTTTGTCGAACTCAGCTTCCGAATAGTTCATAATCAAACACCTGACATTACAGAATCTGAAATATGTTTAATTATTGAATCAAATTCCTTTATATTTTTTAGTAATAACTCATATCGTTCAATACTGTCGCAGAGTAAAATTTTAGTGTTATAATCACACAAATCGTCATAAATATTTTTTATGCAATCCAAAGCCGATTCCGAATCAAGATAATCTTCATACTTTGCCATAACAGAATTTGCGTATTCATACAAAGCTTCACATTTAGCCGTTACAAGATAATCTACTTTTTTCATAAATAACTCCTTTCACTCTACTTTAAATAATAACCCGTTTACATTATTATATGTTAAAAGCAGCAGAAATGCAAGTTTAACAGTCACCGATAACCGATATAATTTGACACCGCACAAACAACAAGGACATCCGAAAAACGGATGTCCTTAGTTTTTATATAAAATATTCAGTTATAAATTACTTGAAGTATTTTACGCCGCTTTCAAAAATCTGCTGGTCTTTTGCAAAAGGAACATTTTTGTAAAGGTTTTCGCCCTTTCTCTCGCTGTGTCCCATTTTACCGAGGACTCTGCCGTCAGGTGATGTGATACCCTCAATTGCGCAAACAGAACCGTTGAGGTTGAACTCAATGTCGCTGCTTGGGTTGCCTGCAAGGTCAACATACTGTGTTGCAATCTGACCGTTCTTTGCAAGTTCTTTTACAGTTTCAACATCAGCCATAAATCTGCCCTCACCGTGTGATACGGGAACTGCAAATACATCGCCTGCGTTGACATTTGCAAACCACGGTGACTTAACGGAAGTAACTCTTGTATAAGCCATATGTGAAATATGTCTGCCGATTGTGTTGAATGTAAGCGTCGGATCATTTGCTTTAAGCTCTCTGATTTCGCCGTAAGGAACAAGTCCGAGCTTGATAAGAGCCTGGAATCCGTTACAGATACCGAGCATAAGACCGTCACGATTCTTGAGAAGGTTGTTAACCTGCTCTGCAATTCTCGGGTTGCGGAATGTTGTTGCAATAAACTTACCTGAACCGTCAGGCTCGTCACCGCCTGAGAAACCGCCCGGAAGCATAATCATCTGTGACTTTGCAATGAGCTTTTCCATTTCGTCAATTGTTTCCTCAATGTCATTTGAAGAAAGGTTCTTGACGATGAGCATTTCAACATTTGCACCTGCTTTTTCAAATGCTCTTGCCGTATCAACCTCACAGTTTGTACCCGGGAATACAGGGATAAATACGGTAGGCTTTGCAACCTTGATTGCAGGTGAAGATGTATTTCTCTCGCTGTAAAGCGGAACATCAACTTCGATTTCAGGCACTTCAGCCTTTGTCGGGAATACCTTTTCAAGCGGAGCAGTCCACTTTTCGAGGAGTGCGGAAAGTTCGATTTCCTTGCCGTTTACTGTAATCTTTGCATCGTTTGTAACAGTACCGAGGTCATAGTGAAGAACATCGTTTGAAAGCTCTGCACCGTCTGCAAGTTCGATAACAAGCGAACCCGAAAGCGGAGCGAAAAGCTCGTCATTTGTGAGTTCGTTTGCAAACTTAAAGCCAAAGCCGTTACCAAAGCAAGCCTTACATACGCTTGCGGCAGTACCGCCCTCTTTAACAACCGATGCGGAAAGCACCTTGCCGTCCTCGCAGAGAGCATAAACAGCATTGTACATTTCGATAAGCTTATCCCATACAGGCATAAGTGTTTCTTTATTTTCGGGAACGGGAACAAAGATAACCTTTGAACCTGCGTTCTTAAATTCTGTTGAAATTGTCTTTGATGCCTTTGTCATTGCAACGGCAAAGCTTACGAGTGTAGGCGGAACATCAATATCCTCAAAAGTACCCGACATACTGTCCTTACCGCCGATTGACGGAAGTCCGAGCTTGAGTTGAGCCTGCATAGCACCGAGGAGTGCTGCGGCAGGTTTGCCCCAACGGGAAGGAACATCTTTAAGTCTTTCAAAATATTCCTGGAATGTAAGTCTTGCTGTCATCGGATTTGCACCGATTGCAAGCAGCTTTGAAAGCGACTCAACAACTGCATAAGCAGAGCCGTGGAACGGACTCCAGCGTGAAACGCCTGGGATATAGCCGTAACTCATTGCTGTTGCATCGTCTGTTTCGCCCTTCTCAAGCGGAATCTTTGCAGCCATAGCCTCCTGAGGAGTGAGTTGATTTTTACCGCCGAACGGCATAATTACTGTAGCCGCACCGATTGATGCGTCAAATCTTTCTGCAAGACCAATCTGTGAGCAAACTTCAAGTCTTGACATATTTTCAAGGAATGCCTCGTCAGCAGGCATATCTTTAAGCTTTGTGGGAGCAACCTTGCGGTAGCAGCCCTCCCACTTAGGAGCCTCGATATAAGCCTTGGCAACCTGAGTAACACCGTTTGTGTTGAGGAACTCACGGCTGAGGTCAACGATTGTGTCGCCTCTCCAGTTCATTGTAAGACGAGGACTTTCGGTTACAACCGCAACGGCTGTAGCCTCAAGGTTTTCTTTTGATGCAAGTGAAATAAACTTGTCAACATCTTTTTTATCAAGAACAACAGCCATTCTTTCCTGACTTTCAGAGATTGCAAGCTCTGTACCGTCAAGGCCGTCATATTTCTTTGTTACCTTGTCGAGGTCAACCGTAAGACCGTCGGCAAGTTCACCGATAGCAACGCAGACACCGCCTGCACCGAAGTCGTTACATCTCTTAATGAGCTTTGCAACTTCGGGATTGCGGAACAAACGCTGAATTTTTCTTTCTGTAGGAGGATTACCCTTCTGAACCTCTGCACCGCAGGTTTCGATTGAGCTTTCATCGTGAGCCTTTGAAGAACCTGTTGCACCGCCGCAGCCGTCACGGCCTGTTCTTCCGCCGAGAAGTACGATTACATCATCGGGAAGAGGAGTTTCACGGATAACATTTTCCTTTGGAGATGCACCGATAACAGCACCGATTTCCATTCTCTTTGCAACATAGCCCTGATCGTAAAGCTCGGTTACCTGACCTGTTGCAAGACCGATCTGGTTACCGTATGAGCTGTAGCCCTGAGCGGCACCTGTTGTAATTTTGCGTGAAGGGAGCTTGCCGTGCATTGTGTCCTTGAAAGGAATTGTCGGGTCGCCCGAACCTGTAACACGCATAGCCTGATATACATATGAACGGCCTGAAAGCGGATCACGGATTGCACCGCCAAGACAAGTTGCGGCACCGCCGAAAGGCTCGATTTCTGTCGGGTGGTTGTGGGTTTCGTTCTTGAACTGAACGAGCCACTGTTCTGTTTTTCCATCTATAGTAACGGGAACCTGAATTGAGCAGGCATTGATTTCTTCACTTTCGTCAAGGTCGGGAATGAGTCCCTTTTTCTTGAGTGACTTCATACCGATGAGAGCCATATCCATAAGTGAAACGATTCTCTTTGTATCCTTGCCGTAAACCTCGTCACGGGTTGCATAATACTCGCTGAGTGCGTCCTCGATAACCTTGCCGAGGGCAGACTTTTCAATCTCAATCTCTTCAAGTCTTGTGAGGAATGTTGTGTGACGGCAATGATCAGACCAGTATGTGTCAATTACACGAAGTTCTGTAACCGACGGATCACGGTGCTCTGTATCTCTGAAGTAATCACGGCAGAACTTGAGGTCTGCAAGTGTCATTGCAAAACCCATTGAATCGTAATACTTCTGCATCTCATCGTCATTCCAACCGATGAAGCCCTCTACCCTCTTAACATTTTCCGGAACAGGAATTTCCATATCAAGAGTCTTTGGCTTTTCAAGAGATGCAAGACGGCTTTCAACAGGGTTGATGAGGTACTCCTCAACCTTTACAAGCTCTTCATCTGTAATATTGCCCTTGAGAGCAATTACTCTTGCTGTAAGAACCTTGCAACGCTCACCCTGAGTAAGAAGCTGAACGCACTGCTCGGCAGAGTCGCCACGCTGATCGTACTGACCGGGGAGATACTCCATTGCGAATACCTTCCAGCCGTCCTCAATGGGGAGAGTTTCTTCATAGATTACATCGGCGTTAGGCTCTGACAAAACAATGGTTTTCGCCTTGTCATATTCTTCCTTAGTAAGTCCCTCAAGATCGTAACGCACAATGTAACGAAGATCTTCGACAGACTTCATACCGAGGTTGTGGCGGATGTCCCAAAGTGTCTGCTTTGCAAGAACATTGAAGCCATCCTTTTTTTCAACAAAAATTCTGATTACTTCTGACATAATTCATTCACCTGCTTAATTAAGATATAAAACAAAATAAATCCCGTCTGATAACCTGTATCACATCAAATGATACCACATTCGACTGTTTTTTTATTTCATTTAAGGCATTAAAAGGCATTTAATAAAAACCTCTTCACAATAATTTGCCTTATAAGGTATATCGCACCGCCGTATTTGCAAAAATTATGATTATTTCTGCTGTTTTTCAATATCTGCTCATAACACTGCAAAAGCGTATATTGCATATTCATACACCTTATTATTCATATTTTGCCGTTTTTATATTGTAAAGTGCAGTAATTATGCAAATTAAATAAAATAGTTTTGCAAGTTACAGGGCTATTTCTTGCAAATTTAAAGTAGATTTTTGTAAAATCGAGTGATATAATCAGCGTAGTGAATTTGAACGGATAGGGAATTTCAATTTTATATTTTTTCGGATAAAGGTGTCTGCGTATTATATGCAGGCATTTTTTATTTTATCGGCATAACACCGTGCCGATGCAAGTACTCCTGAAAGGAAGAGTGTATCTATGAAGAAGAAAGTAAAAGTTATTTCATCCCTGTCTTTGGCGGCAACACTTATTGTGCCGTCAGCCATTGTCGGCTTTGCGGCTGATGATGAAACAACGGAAAATCCAACAGTCAGCGTTGTAAACTTTTCTCCCGAATCGGGAAACAAAAGTACAAACATCGCTTCAATGGCAAACATCATTGAACAGGCTGACGAACAGGGAACTGATATTATAGTTTTTCCTGAAATGTCGGTAACGGGTTACAGCAAAGAAATTCCCGTTGCACTTGCCGAATCAAAAACAGGCAGTACTGCGGCATACTTCTCGGATTTGGCAGAAAAGTATGATATGTACATTGTTTACGGTGCTCCCGAGACAGTTGCAGGCGACAGCACTCACGCATATGATTCCGCATTTGTCTGCACTCCTGACGGAAAGGTTGACAGCTATCAAAAAATGCTTGTTTCAGCCGACGACAGTTCATGCAAAGCAGGAAGCACTCCCGTATATTTCTACACAAAGTTCGGCAAGGTAGGTCTTTCGGTCGGAAATGATGCCGCCGACTTAATCGAACTCAGCAGAATTTATTCGGATGACGATTGCTTTATGATTGCCGATTGTAATTCAATTGAAGCTGAAGATTACACAAAGAACTACGATTTCAGCGACGCTGTATATTGTGATTACACCGAGTCATATTACAACCTCGACTGGGTTGATTACAACAGAAACAGCACATACAATGTTGTATATCAGGCAGGTTTGTATGTTGCCTCCGCAAACCTCAAAGGCACATACGATGGCAGCACATTCTCAGGCGGTTCAATGCTTGCAGGTATCAACTCGCTTGATGAATACAACAAGATTTGGTCTATGTGGCAGTCTTCAATTGATAAAAACGCAGACTTCACCGATTACATCATCAAGGTTTATGCAGGCGGCGAAGAAAGTTCCGACACTCTCTGCACAGGCACGGTTGACCTTTCAACAGTAACACACGAGCTTGTTGCTATGGACATCTATCAGCCAAACCTCTACAAAGAGTGGTACTCACAGCTTGCAGAGTACGGCACATCACTTACAAAAGCACCCACAACAACAGATTCTCCGACGGTTGCAGTTGTTGAGATGAATCCGAAGTGGGCTGACAAAGCGGCTAATACAGAAAAGATGATAAACTACATTGAGAAAGCTAAAGCCGAAGGTGTGAACATAATCACATTCCCTGAAATGGCACTTGCAGACTATGCAAGCACAAGCGATCCCGATTCCGAAATCTGGAAATCAATTGTTGAAAACGCAGAAACAACAGACGGTTACTATGCAAACCTTATTGCAAAAGCCGCAGCAGACAATGATATGTATGTAATTTACGGCACAGCCGAAGTTAATCCCGACGATGAACAGCATCCGTTCAACTCTGCCTTTGTAGCAACTCCGAACGGTGAAACCCTCACCTATAGAAAAGTTCAGGTTGTTGAAGGCGACTGGGCAACTTGGGGCGTTGAACCTCTCATTGTTGACACACCTTGGGGTGGTATGGGCATAAGCATCTGTATGGACACATACGCTTACCCCGAGCTTGCAAGATACTATGCCGCTGCAGGTTGTAAGATTCTTATAAATCCGACTGCATCAACAGGTTATGCAGGTTCAAACTTCATCTACAACAACGCAATTTCATCAATTGTTGCAAGAGATAATATGGCTTTACTCAGCTGTGACCTTGTTGACACAAGCGGTTATCAGGATAGTATGCTCTACCCAGGCAAATCAACAATTATTGAACCGAACGGTGTAAGTTCCGTATTTCTCACAACAGAAACTATGACAAAGGAAAAGATGCTCACGGCAACACTTGACCTTTCAAACGCAGGCTTTGACCTCGAAAATTACAATCCGTCAGTTATGGCAAAGGCATTTGCGGCACTTGACGAGGGTGTTGGAGTTTATGACTACAGCGGTCTTGTAACTGCTTCGGAATATGTTTCCGAAACAGAACCCGACGCAACAGTTGCACCGACAACATCAGTTACTGCAACAGCTTCAAAAGATGCAACATCAGCTACATCTGCTGTAACAACAGCCCCCGCAACCTCTGACACAGCAACAAAGTCCTCGGACAACGGCGCTGTTAAGACAGGACAGGCAACAGCAATTGCACTTCTCGCAGTCCTTGCGTGTGCAGGCGGACTTTCAATGTACGCATTAAAGAAGAAAAAAGACTTTTAATTAGAATATAGTTTTCTCCGACTGATAATTCTGTAAAAAACACCCCGTATATCGAAAAATTTCCGATATACGGGGTGTTGGTTTTATCAATCGCCTTTGAGAAAATCTTTGTAAAATTCTTCAAAACTGCCATTTTTGTAGTCCGAATAATCTTTATTCTTTCTGTTCACAATTGTGTCTGTGATGAGGTATGTATCAAAGCCGAGTTTTGCACTGCACAAATCTTCATCAACATCATTGCCTACCATAATGCTTTCTTCGGGCTTGATATCCTGCTTTTTGCAGATTTCTTCAAAATACTTCAGATTCGGCTTGCAGCAGCCAAAGTTTTCGTATGTTGTAACAAGCTCAAAATCATCGGGAGAAACTCCTGCCCATTCAAGTCTGCGTTTTGTTGCAACAAACGGAAAAATGGGATTTGTTGCGGCAATAAGTCTGCCGCCGTTTTTCTTTATGAAATCAATACTTTTCTTTGCATAAGGAGTAAAGTTTGTAGCATCTTTCGGAGCGATAAACTCGTTTTCGTAATAATCGGTAAAAAGGTCGTCAAACTTTTCAAGATCGGTACCGCTGACCTTGCCTGCTGTTTCCCAGAAAACCTCACGGTTTGTACGGCTGTTATCATTATTTGTCATAGCGTCCGTGCCTGCCCACATCGCCTTTATAAGGGCGTCGGGTTCGATTTTTATAACAGGAGTGCAACGCTTGCAGAGAGATGAAAAATACAGCTTTACGAATTTTTCCATATCCATGGGAAGCAAAGTTCCGTCCAAATCAAAAAGATAATTTTTATACATTAACATACCGTTCCTTTCAATTTATGCACAAATATTATACAAAATTTCGATTTGGATTGCAAGGAAAAATTTTTCGGTATATACTATAGTCAGTAAAAAACGAGGTGATAAGATGAAAATAGTTTTAACAGACGCACAGACCGTTCTTGACGATATTGTAAACGCCGATGCGCTTAATCAGTTCGGCGAAGTTGAGTCATTCGGTCTTTTGAAATATGAAGAGGTTGCGGAGAAAATTGCAGATGCAGATATCGTTGTGTGCAACAAAACTCTGCTTGATTCGCACACAATGCGACTTGCGAAAAATCTGAAATATATAGGACTTTTTGCAACAGGCTACAACAACATTGACCTTGACTACTGCACCAAAAACGGCATAACCGTCTGCAACGCAGGTTCATATTCAACAAATGCGGTTGCACAGCACACATTTGCACTCATTCTTGAACATTTCAATCACACTGCGGAATATAATCGGTTTGTTCAGGACGGCAAGTGGAAAAGAAGCAAAACTTTTTCACCGTTTGTATATCCGCTGAATGAACTTGCAGGCAAAACACTCGGCATTGTCGGACTCGGAAACATCGGAAAGGCTGTTGCAAAAATTGCAAACGCTTTTGATATGAATGTAATCGCATCGAGCAGAACTCCGAAAAATATTGACGGAATCAAAGATGTTTCATTTGACGAGCTTCTTGAAACAAGCGACATTGTAAGCGTTCATTGTCCGCTAAATCCACAGTCGGAAAATATGTTTGACAAAAATGCCTTTGCCAAAATGAAACAGGGTGCATTGTTCGTAAACACGGCAAGAGGCGGTGTTATGGTTGAAGAAGATTTGCTTGAGGCACTCGAAAGCGGTCACCTCGGCGGTGCGGCAATCGACACCCTCAAGGTTGAGCCTATGGTTGAGGACTGCATTCTTATGGGTGCAAAAAATTGCATCATCACCCCACACATCGCATGGGCGCCCGTTGAAACCAGAGAACGCCTTATGGGCATAGTTTCGGACAACATCAAAAATTTTCTGAACGGAACTCCGACAAATAAAGTAAATTAACGGCGAGTAAGTAATGACACAAATTATATATTAAGATATATGTCACAATGTAATTGACCTACTGTAGCGGCAATTCTATTCTATTTATATAATTGGATTTATCCACATCATTGTACGATTACTTGCGGGCGGATAATATCCGCTCCAACAGAATAACAATCGCATCATCAAACAGAAACAACCGCCCACAAGAGTGAGCGGTTGTTTTGTGTAGTGTAGTATTAGGAAATTGGGATTAGATTACAATTACTTCTGTCTTTCACAATAGCTTGAAAGGCCTGTGTTAGGATCTGTGTATTTGAGCATATCATTGTCAGCGTCATATGTGTAGTTAAACTGCTGTTCGCCTACTGTCATAACGAGATCTGTACCCTCAAATGTGTAGTTGCCCGAAACAGTCACACCGCTCATTTCGCCTGAGAATGTGCCGTCGTCTGCAAATGTGTATGTACATTTCAAAGTTTCGGGTTCAACACCGTTTGCTGTTGCGTAGTCATCAATTGAAACGGCTGTACCGTCTGTACCCTCAAGGGCTGTCACAGTCCAAGTGCCTACAACGCTTACGGATGAATCACCGTCATTTGAATCAGCGGCGCTGTCATCTGCGCTGTTTGCATTGTCGTCAGCAGTCTGTGATGCCGAACTTTCGTTTTTGCTTGACGAGTCACCGTCATTACCGCAACCTACAAGACCTACTGTACCTACCATACAAATTGCAAGCAATAAAGCTAATTTCTTGATTTTCTTCATAATTGTCTACCTCTTTCTGTCTTTGGATTTTACTTTCCGATTTGATTTTCAAAAACACCGTAATTTTTGTGTTTTGCTTTCATCACACTAATCATAGCCAATTTAATGCAACATTTCAACAAGTTGGCACAAACATCAATCTTTTGGCAAAAACATATGACAATCGGATATAATATTTTTCAAATTTATGGTATAATCTAAGTGCAGTTAATTATTGCTCCGCATTAAATCATTTCAAAGGAGGCGATATCTTGAAAATTGCAGTTATTGACGATGAAAAGCCACAGGCAGACATTCTCTGCTCAATCTGCAACGCATATTTCGGTGAACACAAACAGAATGTACAGATTGATTGTTTTCCTGACGGAATAGCTTTTTTCAATTCATTCAAGGAAAGCACCTACAAAATGGCCTTTGTAGATATTTTCATGGAGAAGATGAACGGCATTGCCGTGGCTGAAAAGCTCCGTGAAAAAGACCGTGATATTCTTATTGTATTTGTCACGACAAGCCCCGATTTTATGATGCAGGCATTTTCCGTTCACGCTTTTCACTACATAACAAAGCCCTACAAGGCTGAGCAGATTTACAAGGTACTTGATGATGCCTCGTCATATGTATCGGATAATTCAAAATATATTGAAATTATGTGCGACCGCCGAAACACGCTGATTTCGCTTAAAGAAATTGTTTCGGTTGAATCCGATGCACATTACATTAACATAGGCATTGTTTCGGGACTTAGATATCGCACACGAATGACCATTGCAGAGTTTCTCAAACTTGCAGACAATGACAACCGTTTCATACCCGTAAACAGGGGAATCGTGCTGAATGCCGATTACATAAAAGACATTGAAGGCTCTGTATGTGTTACAGGCAACGGTGAAAGATTTCCGATTAAAATTCGTGAAAAAACTCGCATTGAACAGAGCATCCGTGAATATATGTTCAAAAAAATCAGAGAAAACCAGCGGAGGTGAATATGGACACACTCGTAAATTTTTTTCAGACATTGTTCAGCTTTGCCATAATAATCCCTTCGGGACTGTTCTGCTTTTTACCGCTGAAAAATCAACTGCGTTATCCCGTTTCAAAAATAATAATCGCATTTCTGTGTTCGTTTCTTGTAATAGGTTCGCTGTCGGCGGTTGCGATGATGTTGTTTCACATTGACAATCTGAACCTTGTCCTGTTCCCCGACATCATAATTTTTTACTTCTTTTTAAAGAGCGTTACAAAGGTTGGAACGGCACGGTGTTTGTTCGTTTTTATAAGCGTGTGCTGTCTGGTTTCATTTTTCTCACTGTATGCATATTTTATCAACGCATTTTTTCAGGAAGAAATTTCAAAGGGAGTTGACACCTCATATGACATCATTCAAATGGGGCTGACGCTTGCAGGAATGGCTCTGCTGTTTCCGCTCACAAAATATTACGCATGGATGATTGACAACATAAATATCGGCAAGGTATGGTATTTGTTCTCAATTTTGCCCATTGCACTTATGGCATTAAACATCTATACCATACCGATTTCCTACGCAAATATTCGTGTAGGAAAGATTTTTGCAAAAGGTTTTATCATTACAATATTTGAGCTTGCATTGTATCTTATAGTATTCATATTATTCTACATTTTCAGCAAAACGACTATGGAGAAAACAAAGCTTACAGAACGAAACCACATTCTTGAAATTCAGAAAAGCTACACGGAATCGTTACAGTCGTACATAAAATACACCTCAAAAGCAAGACATGATTTTAAACATTCGGTTCATGTTATAAGCCGACTTACCGATGAAGGAAATCTTTCGGCGCTGAAAGACTACATTGCCCAGTATGAAAATTCGCTGACTGTAACAGCGCCTGTGCGAATCTGCAAAAGTGACGCACTCAATGCTTTGTTCAACCACTACCGTCAGCAGGCAATTGAGAACAATGTTGACATTAACTGGCGGATTGATTTGCCCGACAAATCAAGAATTCTTGATGTTGACCTCTGCAGTATTTTCGGCAACATACTTGAAAACGCAATTGACGGTTGCTGTACAATAGAAGAAGGCAAAAGATATTTTAACCTGACTTCCGAAATAAAAGGTGACTGTTTGTACATTGTTTCAACAAACAACTACGGCAAGCCTTTGGAAATGGACGGCGAAACTTATTCGTCCACAAAGCATCAGGGCAAGGGCATCGGACTTCACTCCATGAAGAGCATAACCGAAGTCTATGACGGAACTTTTGATGCAGGCAACAATAACGGTGAATTTTTCGTTGACATAATGCTTAAATATTAAACCTATTAAACTCAAAAAGGGTATGCGCAAACGGCATACCCTTTTCGTATTCGGAAAACCACAAACAAAAAACACGCCTTGTAACCACAAAGCGTGTTTTAATTTTGTTTTCAGTGTCAACCTTTTATAACTATTTTCTGAATCTCTGTTGCATCAACAATGTTAACCACACCGTCCTGATTGAAATCTGCGAGTTTCATCTGAACATCGGAAAGTGCTGCTGAAGAAACGGCAAATCTGCTGATTTCAGTTGCGTCAAGAATATCAACACTTCCGTCAAGGTTTACATCACCGATTGTAAATGATTCATCATCGTCTGCTGCGGGAGCTGTAGTCGGCTGAGCTGTTGTTGGCTGAACAGTTGTAGCAGGAACTGTTGTTGCCGGCTGAGTAGCCTTTGCTGTTGTTGGCTGAACTGTTGGCTTAGCAGTTGTCGGCTGTACAGTCGGCTTTGCTGTTGTTGGCTGAACTGTAGGTTTTGCAGTTGTCGGCTGTGTTGCTGCCGAAACAAACTTGCAGTAATCAAGTGCAACCCAACCGTTCTTGCCGTTGTATGAGGTATAACCCCATGTGTAACCGCCGGCTGTCGAAACCTTTGTAACATTAAGTGTCACATTGTTCGGAATAGATGCTACAGATGTATAGCTTGTACCCGCACCGCTTCTCATATTGAGTGTAGTTGATACATTAGTCTTGTATGTACCTGTTGTATAGGTTACTTTCTTTGTTGTTGCCTGAGTAGTGCTTGTACTACCGCTGAAGTCGCCAAGGTAAATATAACCCTGGAAGTTCCACCATCTGTTGCCGCCAACCTTCGGGTCGGAGATACTCGCTGTGGAAAGGTAGAAATTTGTACCGCTGTATGCGGAGTTTGAAAGTGTAATCACACCGTTTTCTATTTTTTCCACAACGGCAACATGTCCGCCGCCATTGTCATATGACCAGCAAGCAATTGCGCCAACCTTTGGAGTCTGACCATACTTGTAGTAGCCGTTAGACTTGTTGTAGCCGTACCACTGTTCGGCATTGTTCCATGAAAGCTTCGGTTCAGTGCCAAGAATTTCATAAGCTCTGCCGTAAGCATATGCTGTACAGTTCGGCATACCGTAACCGTACTTATAAAATACATTTAAATTACTGTAATAATACTTGTTGCTTGAACTTGGGGCAGAAAGTCTTGGTGAAAATGAGGCTGCATCTGCAATCATTGACATTGAAAAGACCGATACAAACAGCATTACAGCTGTGAGGACTGCCGCAGAAATCTTCTTGTTAAAAGTTCTTTTTAAAACATTTCGCAAAGAAACACTCCTTTTTTTGAATTTCAAAGCGGTTGTTACCAATTTGTAACCACTTTCTTATATTGTATCATAAAATGTTTTGAAATCAAAGAGTCGAAATGCCGAAATTAGGAAATATAATCCGCATTTTTAAGCCAATGTACACAATAATTTTCATTCTCTACACACTGTACACAAAATTTTATTCATATTTGCGATGTTGTAGTACCTATTTAACAATTAAAAAGCTATATAAAAAAATAAAAAAACACCACTTGCGAAATGGTTGTTAATTAAAAATCTTTTACATTGAAAAACAATTAGCTCTTTATATCTTGAGTTATTTTGTTAGAAGTTATATCACGCATCAAAATTACTTTGATTTTAAATTTATCTTTAAAGTGAAATATCCTACGGATGTGAAATAATAACTCTCGGTTATTGTGAAATTTGATGCATTGCATCAAGTGAAATGAAATAAATCTCTCGTGCCTCGGCACATTTCACATTACGAAGTAATATTTCACACGCAAAGCGTATTTCACAAATTCGTAAGAATTTATTTCGTTAAAAAAGCCACATTTGTCATCGACAAATGTGGCTTTTTCTGGCGCGCCGGAAGAGACTCGAACTCCCGACCTTCTGATTCGTAGTCAGACACTCTATCCAGCTGAGCTACCGGCGC
>ERZ1026772.385-NODE-385-length-32994-cov-11.920155_pt1 | contig 32994 bp, 15 predicted proteins | sample MGYA00380124_ERZ1026772 | MGnify/ENA primary metagenome ERZ1026772 (study PRJEB33269, sample SAMEA4719760) | human gut metagenome | biome: human-associated habitat; feature: organic feature; material: feces | place: Cameroon | collected 2013-10 ...
GGAAATGAACCATATTAGTACTGATATATATAAATAATTTAGATCACTTACTTAAAGGCAACAATATCATCTATACCAACCTCATTGACACTTTCAACAAATAGCATGCGAACCATATCTCGATATTGTTCTTTCTCTATACCAAGCGCCTGCTTTGCTGCATCTTCTCGACTGTCAGAGAATCCAATGAGTTTGGCCGAACTGTCATCCAACTGATACAACAACTCTTTACTCAAAATCTGGTTGCTGCGGTCAATACCAGTACGAAAACTTCGAATCGGAGAATTTGTGTACTTCCTTAATGTATAATCTTGCAAACAGTGAGGACATGTACAAGGCGTTGCGTAGATTTTTGACGCTTTAACATCATCTATCTCAGCACCATTATTATTGTTCACCACCCTGTAGAGGAATCCCTGAATACCATTAGTCTTGATCTGTTCATTTGTTTCCCCTGTGATTGATGATATGGAACGTTCTTTTGGCGTAAACCTTCCAGTCAAAGAATCAAGATACCCTGGAACCCACAGAGCTTTACCATTGCTATAAGTATGTTCACCAGTGTTTATAACAACTACATGATCACCACCCTCATGGTTAGCATCTCCTGTTATATTTATAGGTGTATTCAAATCCTTTGGCCAGAATATAGCATAGTCTTGATAGGTCTTATTTTGCACCATCGGGGTAGGATTGAAGTTGGGTATCTGATCAAGATTAGGAAAATTTAAAGTTAGCGAAATGCTACCATCGTTTAAGTCCTTCTTCCTGTTACCGCCTATGAAAAGCTGACCACAGTTTTCACAACGAAGCAGTTCGAGCACCTTTCGTGCACCTATCTCCTTCGAGTTATAACTGAGGTTTCTTACTGGAGCCACGTCATCAGAGAGCGACGGAGTCAGTTCTCCCCACAATCCCTCAATATACTTGAAGAACTTATGAAAACGCAATCTTGGCAACTTGTGTCCTTTGTAAATTGTATCTATGTAACCACGAAATATAAGGAAGCCACGGTATGCCTCTTTATTTCCATTAAATAGAGCATCAACAAGTTTAGACTGAGCTATAGGACGTTTAGACTTATCTATATTGCTTGGAAGACAGTTATAGAAGTCATTAAAAATCTGCCCCTCATACTTATTACAGAAATCGCCGATCTCATCACAATCAAAATGACTTTTTAAAAAACTCAAGACTTTTGCTTTTCGAATATCCACGACATTGTCTGCATTTTCTGGATCAAGTTCTATTGCTACAAAATTTTCATGTGTGAACTCTGAGAAGACAGAATAGTCAATATGCTCACCTTTATTTACACCTGTATAATTAGATCCAAGTTGAACATTGAATACCTTTTCGCCTTCTATGGTACTGTATACACCAAAGAATTCCTCCATAAACTTTTGTGTTGCAGTTTCATCTCCCAAAGATGCAGATGATGCAAGAATCTTAATCTGAGGATTTGGAACCTTGTGTCCATAACCATCATCTACAACAGGTTCAAGACCAATGGCATTATACAACATACGCAACAGACATGCAACTTCACTGCCAGCGGTTCCTCGGTACAAGTGAAGCTCATCGACAATGATATGGAAAATCCTATTCTTCTTTGCCTCTTCTCGTTCTGCTTCTGGAAGATCTTCTCCCGCCAACCAACGTTTTGTATCTTCAAACATTTGACTCTCTGCTCGTCTCATTAGCATGATACTAAGCATTGAAGTATTGGTGATCATGATATCCGGAGCCCAATACTGCATATCCCAACGAGTTATCATCTCGCTGGTTACGAATTCTCCTCCAAGCCTTGGCTCTATATATAGAGCATCCTTCTTATCTGGTTTTGTCGCTACATAATCATTGATAAACTCAAAGTGATTGTGGATTTTTTCCAACTGCTCCGCAACTTCTTGCCGTCTTTTATTGAAAACCGTTTTATAATTAGGATCATTTAAAAGGTCGTAGCTCTTAGGAGCGATGGTTGAACCATTATAACTACCAAAATAGATACGGTTTCCCTTCATCTTGTTGTGCATAAAAGCACGGACTTCATTGCAATCGAGCGCTTCCCTAAGACGCGCCATCTGGTCCTCTACCAAGGCATTCATAGGATAAAGCACAAGAGCTCGGATTGCAGCTGGTCGAGGATCATTTAAACGCTGATTGGGAGTATATCTCTTCTTTGTTGATCTTCCTTCAATAACACCTTCAAACCAGTTGGTATACGACGTTGCCTGTCCCCATTTATTGCTTATGTATTCTTTATATATATCAGCTAACAAAGGCAGCAAAAACGACTCCGTCTTACCAGATCCTGTACCTGATGTTATGACAGTATTCTTGTACTTCAGAGGAGAACCATTTTTATCAATTCCTGCAAAAGCCTTTTCTAGCATTCCTATCTGATGACCGTATGGAATATACTTATTCATCAGACCTTGCATTAAACCTTTCGAGATAAAATCCTCGAAGTACTCTCTAGCATGTTCTTCTCCGCCAAAGAATTCTGCAAATCGACAGATAAGGTCATCCATAGTTTGCAACCCCGTGGCAGGTGCATACTCCGGCAACAATTCGATGTATGGCTCCTTACTGAGATTATTATCAGTACGAAGCGCATCCATTCGTTCTTTATTTATTTCTTCGTTACTAATTTTATACGAAACATCAAAGTAACGCTTATAGTCTTCTTCTATTTTTTCAAAAGCACCGATAGGGTCTTGCGAAAATAGATGTTCGAATTTCTTCATTACTTATACAATTTGAATTGTTTCTTTATTGAATTTAGACAGGTCTGGTAGTCTAAGTGTCTCATCTGTCAGGTTGAACACAGGTTCGAACGATTGACCACCATTTTTTGAATATCCTATAGATTTTCCACCTCTGGCAAAAACCCATTTATCCTGTATAAGGAATGTCATTGCCTTATTTACCGAATCAGCATCTATCTTGTAGAACAGGCCTTTACAGTTTAAGTAAACGTTATGCCAATGTGCAACAGCCAATATGTCAATGCCGTTATTATCTTTGAGGATCATGAACCTTTCTCGACTTTTGTTACCATTCAGATTAGATTCGTATAATTCCATCTTGTGTTTTGTCTGGAAGGCATTTCTAACGAGATTTGTATCAGCAGAAGATTCTGATCCTGTCAATTTGTTGGCCAAAACTTGACATCTTGTTTCGTTGAAAAGTCCGTATTTGTTCAGCAAAGAGAAGTACTTATCTGTAGAGCTACCACAAACGAAGACTTTTCGGGTTTCTGGCAATCCTAAATTCATGAGGAACAAAGCCCTTTCTACATAGTTGGGAAGCATCAGCGTTGTAGGAAGATACACAGAGTAATCTCTTTGGATAATCATCATTGGCGTATTCTGCTCATGATGGCAATAGATGGAAGCCCAAGCTATCAATCCCTTCTTTACTTCTGCATAGTAATTATTTTCCTTTTCAATATACCAAACTTTCTGCGAGCTCGTACATTTCATCGACCTTATCCTAGGCAACATACTCGTTGAAGTTGATCCAAGTCGAGATAAGAACACATACGAGCTGTTGTGTTCAAAATGGAACAAAGAGCAAATGTCACTATATGATGGCACCACATTGAGTAGTGATAAAGCGAAATCGTTATCATCAAGAACATCACATTGCTGATTGCACTCTTTACTGAACGCTGAAGCAGAGAAGTTATGGCCTACAAGTATGATTGGAGGCAGCAGTTTTTCTTCATCCTTTTGACTTCTGTTACTTGTTGCGTATATTCCAACATTGTGTTTATCGCAATAATCACTTAGATCTGCTATAAAAGATCGTGTGTAACACCCTCCCAACATCTGTAACTGGCTCCCATCAGTATGATACAATGAGAAAGGCACACGAATAAATGAAGGTGCTACAGCCTGACATTTACCTGTAGAATAATCGATTTGTATCAAACCTGCTTTACTAAAGATTCTCTTGGCATTACTGATGAATCCTTCTCTCTGAATATCAATATTCAAGCGAGTTGCCGCATAACTAATGCATTTTCTAAATTTAGCATGTGTAATTTCCGATGTCTTAGAATCAAAGCAACATGCGGCAAGAAGATTTATGAAATACAAATCATCTGAAATACCCGTAAAATCTTCTTTGTGTATTTGGAATAATCCTTGTATCTTTTTCGAGAGATACTTCTTATCTATATAATTTCCACAGAAAGAACTTTCTACATCCATATTGGTTATAATGCCGAATCGATCATACTTGTATTCGCATAAAGGATTGTATATGATACTCTGACCACACACTTTGAAACTATTACTATAATTAGTTTTGCCATTATATTCCAGACAAATATCAACGTATGCTATTTTATCACTATCAATAGGCATCTCTATGATGTCTATAATGATCTTATTATCTACAATTCTAAAAGAGTATTTATCTTCATCATAAGATCCGTTCAGTTTGAGGTAAACCTCAATATCATCAGCATCATAGCTTGACGGAATCTCGAAATATGGGAGGGCGTTAATGAAATAAGCACCATTACTTTTCTTAATGCCTCCCTTCATCACGATAGCCGTAGAGTCTTGTTGATCTTTTCTACTTGATGCTTCTATAGGATAGTACTGACCAGTCAATTTACTCTCAGTATAGTAGATTGTCCAGTCATTTCCAAATAAGTCGCAAGTGTCCTCATTAGGCCATTGTACTAGCGTGTTGCTATTTTCATCACACCATTTTTCAAAATCAGGTTCTGTACCCTTGTGGACAGCAACGATGTAAGACTTTGACGGTTTTATATCTCTTGTTTGAATGAAAAGACTATCATCATACTCATAGAAAAAGATTACATCTTCTGTTCGCAATGGGGTTATTCTGTATTTGTTAGTCTTTAAGGCGTAATCTTTTAGCTCTATGCTTGTAGATTTTTCAAGTTTAACAAATGATGTGTTATAGCCAGCCAAAGTGCCTGATTTACCCTCTTTTATACAGAACCCTTTCTCCTCTACGCTCTGCTGAACGGTAGTGAGTAAGACAATCGAGTTTTCTGCTTGTTCGTCATCGTTTGGGAAATAAATACCCAATGCGAACTCACCGCTAACGATAGTTTGATTATAGTCTGCAGATTGTTTGCGTTCTGCGATCTTACTTTCGTAAGCGTCAATATCAAAATCATCTATGACTGTCTGGACCTTTCTTGCAGATATTCCCTTATAGTCGTTAGACGAATAGCACTTCAACAGAATGCTCCTTAGTTCATCGTTGGCTTTGATGTCCTTCAGAGAGTTCATTATAAATCCAATGACTTCCAGGAAAGACTTAGAGTCTATCTGCTTCCAAATACTAGACTTGTATATGGCATCCTGGATTTTTGTGCGTGTAGATGCAGAAAGTGGCAAATGATAAAGTATTCGACCTGCATAATCACTGTATTCTGAGTTTGAGCGGTCATACACGCTAGCATCCTTGTCGAATCTACTATCGAACTGGTTGATCAACTCCCATAACTCAGGAATAAATGGTCTGGAATTCGCGGAAACATTTTCACCAACATTTGCCCACTCCTGAGTTTCACCATTGTCAAATTTCAGTATAACATAGATCACTATAGCGAAGAATGGCAAGGCATGAATTAACACTTTCTTGTCTTCAGATACGCGTATCTTTATAATGCCATCACTATCTTCATATCTATCATAATACTTTATGCCCTTCGTGCAAATATGGTTGGCAACGGCGAGAACATCCGACCGCCTGTTATTCTTAAGGCAGAAGGTGCTTGAATAATATTTACAATCAGCATACCCGCATAAATTATTACCATTTGGATCACGTTTTAGACAGATATAACGATTATAATGGGCGCAGAAATGCTCTACACAGGACATGAAATCTTCCTTGTAGTCTTCAGCCTCAATGCCTTTGTTTTTACCAATTTCCTCCAGTAGTTGTTTATCTACATAGAGCATTATCTCGCTTTTCCCCTTTGCAAAGAAATGTTCAAGCAAGCCATTGTTCCAAAGGAAATACTTATAATAATTATTGTAAAAAAATCTATCCATAGTCTTATATATTCCATTCTATGAAATCGGGATATGCATCTGCGAGTTGTTTTAGCATCTTTCCGATTTCAGTATCTACATTCGACAAAGTGATTACAAGTGTATCAATAGGTCGCGTCAATGGCATGAGTGCCCAAAGCATAACACTTCGTCTCTTTGCGACCTCAGGATCGAAGCATAGCTCCTCATCGTTAGCCTTGTAAGTGTCCATCTTATATTGTATCAAATCATCAAAGTCAGCACACACAACACACCATCCTTCAAGTCCACGGCATGAATCATATTGATATACACGACATTGATCCTTTGTCGGATATGTAGTACGATTATTGTCGTTTATCCCGTCATAGATAGGTATGCCTGCTTTATTGTAAGCTTCAGCTTTTGCGAATCGTTTACCTTTGTTATCTCTTATTACCTGAGTTGGAGGTTCTAATATGAGAATGTCATAATTCTCACATTTGTTCTGTTTACAATTACTCTTCAGTTCCTTAAATGTTTTGTTCAAAAACTTTGAGTATATCTTAATCTCTCCACCAGGAAGCTCATCATTCGGTTTCACCTTCCAGTCGAGATTTGCCAGACAAGCAAAAGCATTGACAAATGACACAAGATTGGCTTTCTGCCTACGCTCCAGCACCATGGTTTTAGGTTTGCATACAAGCGATTTCTCAACACCTCTTTCCCAAATCTGGCGATTTCCAACTCTCATAAACTGATCTACACCATCAGCCACCACCAATCTTCTGGCACCATAAATCTTAAAAAGTATCTTCTTCTCTAGATCAGAGAAGTCTTGCGCTTCGTCTATCAATATATAGTCCCAGTCAATAGAACTTTCTGCCAGGTCCTTCAGAGCATCTATATCTTCTTTCTGACATGTTTCAACCACAAACTCATATAACAGTTTCAACGATTGAGTATAATCTGCATCAAAAGTTCTATTCTGTGGGTTAAGATGATTAACATCTACACCAACTTCTTTCATTAAGGTTAAGAAAAAGGAATGTATGGTCTTGATAGATACCGTACGCCCATCAACCTTTGACGGCATAGGGGTATAGTCTATCAGTCGTTTGATATCGCTAACCAAAGCGTTATTATAAGTAAGGATTAAACATCTGTTAGCGTAATCCTCATTGGCAAGCATAAATGCTAATTGGAGCAACTGTACGGTTTTGCCAGTACCTGCCCTACCTGTAACAATGGTTAATTTGTTGCCTGTATCAGTTAGAAGCTTTTCAACGTCAGTGTTTTTCCGACTCAGTAATTCGAATTTTTGTTTGGTAAGCCCCTGAGGCTCACGCACAGCTGTAAATAAGTCAACAATCGCATTGTACTCTTTCTCGCCATCAGTAAAGCTATCTAAACAGAATCGTGAAGTTCCTATCTTAATCACATTTGCTTGTTGCAAGATTACATTAACGAGATCTCTAAACTTAAAGCCTCTATGTAAAGCATTGTCAATGGTACTGCCTCGCAAATAGGAAAGATCAGTTCTTGACAATCCATTGAGCCAAAGCACATCGCAAATAAAAGGTTTAATATATAACTGATCATTCAAATGGTTGAAAAGTGAGAATTTAGCTTCGCTACATTGCTGAGAGGCATTATGTGGAATGCCTGAATAAGAAACTATATAATCTGTCCCCTCGTGTTTTACACTACTTGCAGAGTGCGATTTGAGTTCAATGTTACATATAAAACTTTTGACATCTAGCTCCTTAACAACGTCATAGTTCTTAGTGTTGATATTCTTAAAGGTAAGGTTTTCTATGAAACCCATTACAAGCATGTCAATATCATTTCGCTTCTGTCCGAATATACGTATGCTTGTCATGATGTAAATCGCACCTTTAGCTGCAGGGTATGACGCTAATTCCTCTTGAAGATTATTCTTCAATTGGTTGGCTGCTTCATCTTCTTTTGAAAGAGATGTTATATCTTTCGAAAAGCTTTTTGTATGTATTTTGATCATTGCCTTTAATCAGCAGACTTATCATTTCATAAGGAAGCAGGTAGTTGATGCCTAATGCTTGCGTATGCCAGAAATTCACTTACCGTAGCGCTGCTTAAAACTCAAATAAAGAACATCTGACATATGGCAAAGATAAAAATAAAATCTGAGAAAATCAATCCTTTTGAAGATATTTTTTTGTGAACATAACTTTTTGCCCCAATCCATGGCCTACGGGCGGGTAACCCACCGAGGTTCAGGTATCTGTTAGCTTGGGTTCGGGGACATGTAGCGCACAGATGAAACTGGCGGGAGGTGCGGTTTAGTGGGGGGCGGATTCGGTTTTCGTGGATAACTCGGGCTGATAGGAGCTTGCCGTCGGCTGCACGCCGTTTCATGCTATTTCGGGTTGCGGAGTATTGCGCATGGTCCTCACCCACCCCATTACATTCCACAGAATCATACAGGCGATGGGACTGAGAGCGGAGGGTAAAGATATTTTTTACGCGCCAAAGCTTCCTTGGTTCGCTGACTGATAAGGTTGCGCTCAATCTCGGCAGACAAACCAAAAACAAAGGCGAGTACTTTACTTTGGATATCATCACCAAGGCGATAGTTGTCCTTGATAGTCCACACTCGACATTCCTTTGTCATGCAAATATTCAGAATTTCCATTATCATGAACAAGTTGCGACCAAGACGGGAAAGCTCCGCACAAATGATAAGGTCATCTTTTTGTACTCGTTTCAGAAGCTTTCCCAACTCTCGCTTTTTATACGCTTTCGTTCCACTTATAGTTTCCTCTATCCATCCATCAATCACAAGTTTGTTGTACTCACAGAATTTGTTAATTTCAAAACGTTGGTTCTCTACTGTCTGTTTGTCGCTACTGACTCTAATGTAACCGTAAATCATAATTGTCTATTTGAATTTTCTATTAAACCCTAATCGGTCATTAGCCAGTTTATTGTATTTTTATATACTGCTTGCAGCCTTTTGCTCTTTATAAGAGCGTTTTTCGTTTGCTTTTAATTCGCAATAGCCCGCTATTACTCATAAAACTTCATCCAACACCTGATGTATATTGCCAATCAGATAGAACGGCAGGTTGATTAATCGGTATTCCTTGCCATTTGGTGTCATTACTTTGTCTACAGAGTATGGATTAGACCAAACACGGATGGCTGTGTCTATATTAGAATTGTCCATGAAAACATGAAGTGAACGCAGATGGGCATTGGTACCACTCTTCACTTCTATAGGGTAGAGCCTGGAGTTGTGGGTGAAAATGAAATCAACCTCGGCGCCATTGTTGGGTCTGGCCCAAAACGAACGGTGCTGTCCAACACGGTCTTCTATCGACAGAAGCTCTTGTGCCGTGATTTGCTCGGCAAGATGTCCCCGCCAGCTGTCCACCATATCCGTTGAGCCTATGATTTCTTTTCTGATGCCTGCCTGATAGTTTACCAAACCTGTATCAAACCAAATGAGTTTGGGCATTCTCTTTGTTTCAGGAATGATTGGCATTTGGGTGGAAGATACAGGATAAACCAATTCTAGAATCATGGCTTTCTCCAAGAGACGAAAAGCTTCGCCGACTTCCCGTGACTTATAGCCCGAGTTGGCAAAATTGCCCAAGGTGATGGTCTCGCCCGAAAATCCCCAACCATACGATAATATGAAGCGCACGACTTCTGTCAGCTTATTGCCTCTGACATATTTCTCAGAATCATCCTTGTAGGCCTGTACCAAAGTCTCGTACACATCTTCTATGGCTACGATGTCTTGAGTCTCTGCATAGCGCTGCACTGCCTCCGGCATTCCGCCAATGATGGTGTATTGATTGAATTGGTGAATGAGTTGATTATGAAAGGCAACGGTGTATTCTGGTTTATGTGAGAGAACAGCAAGAAGATTGGTTTTGCCGATGGCCCCCAAAAACTCATAAAAGGAGCAAGGACGCAAAGCCATATACATTACTCTTCCTACAGGGAAACTCACATTGACGTCTACAAGATTCTCCAACAGGCTGCCTGCTGCTATGACATACAGGTCAGGTCTCTGCTCGTAGAAATATCTGAGCAGAGCGATGGTCTTTGGAGAATTCTGTATCTCGTCGATGAAAATGAGCGTGCTGCCTTCTCGTTGCGATTTGCCAGAACTGGCAAATAGCATATTGACCAAATCATTCAAAGGAATATCCATCTCGAACAATCTGACGCTTTCACTCATTTCCAGGTTGAAGTATAGGTAGTTATCGAACTGGGAACCAAATTCGTTGACAACTGTTGTCTTGCCTACTTGTCTGGCTCCTCTCAAGATGAGTGGTTTATGCCTTTCATCTCGCTTCCATGCTTCTAATTTGCTTAATATCTTGCGTTTAAACATATCTTTTGTCTCAAATCATGGGCAAAGATACAACTTTTTTGTTTCAAATCAGGGGCAACAAGAATATTTTTTGTTTCAAATCAGGGGCAACTTACCTCTAATTTTGTTTCAAATCAGGGGCAAGACGTGAGAAATGGGAGATGGACTATTTACCTTTTACAACATTGTGGCTGTCAGGAATGTGACGTTGCCGAAGATGTGGAGCGCTCTATGTCAGCTTATGACAACGAACCATCCAGACAATCGAAAACAACCATCTGGTCGCCAACAGCCAATATATAAATGCGTTACAGCAAAAACCTGACGATCTGACGGTCTATGAAGAATTTTCAGAATTTCCATTTTGGGGGATGTTTGTCATGGTTATCCCTACCCTCGGATGCAGACCGATAGGTACAAAAGCGGTGAAGCGACGTCAAATTAAAGACATGGATTATCTAGACATTATCATAATGTCTTCATAATCGGGAACAAGCAACATAGACAAAAAAGAAATCACACCAACCAGAAGAGATGAAAAAAGCAATAATACTATCTGCTGCGATCTTGACTCTTGCCGCCACGACGACACTCGCAAAAGGCAACGACAGGAAGACCGGAAACTGCCACATACTGTGGTATGACAAGCCTGCAGCAATGTGGACGGAAGCATTGCCTCTGGGCAACAGCCGGTTGGGAGCGATGGTCTACGGCACTCCTGCCACCGACCGTCTGCAACTCAACGAAGAGACTATCTGGGCAGGACGCCCCAACAACAACGCCAACCCGGAGGCTCTGGAATACCTGCCCCGGGTGAGAGAACTGGTGTGGCAGGGCAAATACAAGGAGGCGCAAGACATGGCTACGGCTCATGTCATGGCAAAGACGAACTCCGGAATGCCTTACCAGCCCTTTGGTGACCTGTATGTGAGTTTTCCCGGACTGGAAGAGTATTCTGACTACCGCCGCGAACTGAGTCTCGACTCGGCAAGGGCAGTGACTCAGTTTACTGCCAACGGCGTGACCTACCGACGCGAATACATATCGTCGCTGAGCGGCAATGTGATTATGGTGAAGCTCTCTGCCAGCAAGAAGGGAATGATAACATGCAACGCCCAGATGACATCGCCACAGCAGGACGTCTGCGTGAGGTCGGAAGGCGACGAGATTGTGCTCAGCGGCATCAGCGGATGGCACGAGGGACTGAAGGGAAAGGTGCAGTTCACCGGACGCGCCACGGCTCAGCTCAAGGGTGGAACAATCAGGAGCAAAGACGGTGTGCTGCAGATAAAGGATGCTGACGAAGCCACCATATTCCTCACCATCGCCACAAACTTCAAGAAATACAACGATATCAGCGGAAACGACACGCTACTCTCGGAGAGCACTCTGAGAAAAGCTCTCGACAGTGGTTTCGACAGACTGAAAAAGGAGCACGTGGCACTATACAAGGAGCAGTTTGACCGCGTGAGCCTCAACCTGGGCAACGACAAGTTTGCCGACAAGACAACGGACTGGAGGATACAGAATTTCAAGAGTCACAACGACGAACACCTTGTAGAGACATACTTCCAGTTCGGACGCTACCTGCTCATCTCCACATCGCAACCCGGCACACAACCGCCAACGCTGCAAGGACTGTGGAACGACAAGATGATGCCGTCGTGGGACAGCAAATATACCTGCAACATAAACCTGGAAATGAACTACTGGCCGGCTGAAGTGGCGAATCTCACAGAACTGAACCAGCCGCTCTTCTCGCTCATCAAGGACGTGAGCGAGACGGGACGCGACGCTGCCCGCATAATGTATGGCGCTGACGGATGGGTGCTCCACCACAACACGGACCTATGGCGAGTGACAGGAGCCATCGACAAGGCTCCCTCTGGACTATGGCCAACGGGAGGGGCATGGATGAGCCAGCATCTGTGGGAACACTATCTATATACCGGCGACAAGGGCTTCCTGAGCAGCGTGTATCCGATAATGTGCGGTGCGGCACGATTCCTCAACCAGATAATGGTGAAAAATCCATCGGGCAGGAACTGGATGATATGTCCGTCGCTGTCGCCAGAGAACCCGCATCTCCACAAGGCGACTACAGCGGCCGGAGTGACGATGGATAACGAACTGCTGACCGACCTCTTCAGCCATGTGATAGAGGCATCGAGGATTCTCGGAGCCAAGGGCGACAAGGCATTCACAGACAGTCTGCAGGAGAAGCTCGACGGACTGCTGCCTCTGCAGACCGGACGCTGGGGACAGTTGCAGGAATGGAAAGACGACTGGGACAATCCCGACGACGTACACCGCCACGTGTCGCATCTCTACGGTCTGTATCCAAGCAATCTGATTTCGCCGTTCCGCACACCGGAACTGGCTTCGGCGGCTCGCACATCGCTGATTCATCGCGGCGACCCCTCTACAGGATGGAGCATGGGATGGAAGGTGTGTCTGTGGTCGAGGCTGCTCGACGGCAACCATGCCCTGAAACTCATCGGCGACCAGCTAACCCTGGTGCGCAACGAGAAGAAGAAAGGCGGTACCTATGCCAATCTTTTCGACGCCCATCCGCCATTCCAGATAGACGGAAACTTCGGATGCGCCGCCGGCATCGCCGAGATGCTGATGCAGAGCCACGACGGTTTCATATATCTGCTCCCTGCCCTGCCCGACGCATGGAAGGAGGGAACGGTAAGCGGACTGAAAGCACGCGGCGGTTTTGAGGTGAGCATGACATGGAAGGAGAACAACATCGTGAAGGCTGTGATAAAGTCGGAAAACGGCGGCAACCTACGCATACGGTCTGCCGTACCGCTCACAGGCAAGGGACTCAGGACCGCCAAAGGCAAGAATCCCAACCCACTCTTTGCCACACCGACAAACGTGAAGCAGCAGATCAACCATCCCGAAAAGATCGAGAAGATGCCAGAACTCAGAAAGTCTTACGTCTATGACATACCGACCAAGAAGGGACAGACGATAGAACTGAAGTCGAAAAACTGACAAACTCTTATTATATAAGAAAAATAACGAATACAATATGACAATAAAGAAATCTCTATTCATCGCAGCCATCATGCTGCTCGCCACGACAATGGCAAACGCTGCCAAGAAGACCATATACAAACCATGGTCTAACGGCAAACTGAAAGTATCGGCAAACCAGCGCTATCTCATACACGAGAACGGCACACCGTTTTTCTGGCTCGGCAACACCGCATGGCTGCTGCCGGAAAGGCTGAACCGCGACGAGGCTGAATATTTCCTCGCCAAAGAGCGCGAACTGGGCTACAACGTGGAGCAGATACAGGTGCTCAACGCCATTCCGACCTTCAACGTTTATGGTCAGCAGGCCAACAACAAGGAGTTCGACTTCAGCAAGGTGTCAAAGCCGGGTGTCTACGGATACTGGGAACACCTGGACTACATCATAGACCGCGCTGCCGACAACGGAATATATATCGCCATGGACTGCATCTGGGGGTCTATGATCGGCCAGATGGACGTGAAGAAGGCTGCTGCCTACGGCAAGTTCCTGGGTGAGAGATACAAGGACAAGCCGAACATCATCTGGATGATTGGCGGAGACATCCTCGGCGACAAGTCGCCGGAGGTATGGGACGCTCTGGCCCGTGCCATAAAGAAATACGACAACCGCCATATCATGACTTTCCACCCAAGAGGCAGAACCACGTCAGCAAGATGGTTTAACGACCGCGAGTGGATGGACTTCAACATGTTTCAGAGCGGTCACCGCCGCTACGGACAGCGCAATGGTGACGGCGACTACACCATAAAGGACAACACAGAGGAGGACAACTGGCGCTATGTGGACATGAGCTTTGAGAAGAAGCCACTGAAACCGGTAATCGACGGTGAACCTTCGTATGAGGACATTCCGCAGGGACTGCACGATTTCTCAGCTCCTCGCTGGCAGGACTACGACGTGCGCCGCTATGCCTATTGGGCGGTATTCGCCGGATGTTTCGGACATACCTATGGCCATAACTCCGTGATGCAGTTCATACGCCCTGGAGTGCTTGCCTCGTTCGGAGCCGAAAAGCCATGGTGGGAAGCCATGAACGACCCTGGCTACAAACAGATGAGATACTTGAAATGGCTTATGCTCGCCTTCCCATTCACTGAAGCGGAGGGCGACCAGAGTGTAATCGCCGGTCAGAACGGCGAACGCTACGACCGTGTCATCGCTCTGCGCGGCAGCGACTTTATGCTGGTATACAACTACAGCGGCAAACCGATGTCTATAGACCTCACCAAAATCAGCGGCAACAAGAAACATGCATGGTGGATGAATCCTCAGAACGGCAAACTGTCGTTCGTCGGCGAAATGGACAATAAAGTAACCGACTTCACCTACGACGGTGCTTATCTGCGCAGCAGCGACAGGGTGCTCATCGTAACAGATGCCGACAAGAACTACCTCTCTACCTCTCAGACGGAATTAGAAGAGAAATGGTAAGCCTCCCCTGCCTGTTCGTTTACTTGTAAACCGGTCTACCAGCAAACAGATCTGTCCACGAACCGGTCTATCCGCAAACTGATCTACCAGTAAACTGACTACATAATAAATCCAAACCATTATGATAATGATTCATTGAGACTCAATTCATCATAATGATTTGGATTTATTTCTTTATCTTACAAGCCATTTGGTTTGGATTTGCACCACATTTCTATTGATGTTGGTTTGGATTTATATCGGTTTTCCCCAAATGTTGGTTTGGATTTGTATCGTTTTTTAATCGTTTTTGGTTTGGATCTGATTAAAAACCACCCGTTTTTTGGTTTGGATTTGAAAAAAATATCGTACCTTTGTGCATGATAAGACTGCAGTTTAGACACACTATTCAATACAAGCAAAACTACAGTTTTCGCAAAAATCAGATTTTAACGATTCAGACATGTTCACAAGAATTGCCATCAACTACCTTCGTCAATGGGCGGAAAAAGAAGAGAGGAAACCTCTTGTATTGCGTGGAGCTCGACAAGTAGGAAAAACTACCCTTGTAGATCTTTTTGCAAAAGATTTCGAATATTACATATACATAAATCTTGAAGAAAAGGAAAACGCAAATTTGTTTGCAAACTACAGTTCCTTCGAAGATTTGCTGTCTGGCATTTTCTTCAAAGCGAAAACAACAGCAAACAGTGGACGCACACTTATTTTCATCGATGAAATACAGAACGAACCAAATGCCGTGCAGTCACTTCGCTATTTCTATGAGAAGCGACCAGACCTTTATGTCATTGCTGCAGGATCGTTGCTCGAGAGTCTGATGGGAAGACACATCTCCTTTCCGGTAGGTAGAGTTGAATATATGGCCCTGCACCCATGCACCTTTGTGGAATTTCTGACAGCTACAGGCTACAATACCCTTGCAGAACAGGTAAGTAACATCTCTGTGCCACAATCCATGCATGAATATACCCTTGATCTGTTCAAGAAATATATGATTGTAGGCGGATTGCCTGAGGCTGTAGCCAACTATGCCAAGCACAAAGATTTCGTGAGACTCAACGGAGTATTCAATTCGTTGCTCTCCGGGTATCGGGATGATGTGGAGAAATATGCCGACAAGCCTAAGGAACAAGACACCATACGCTATATTCTAAACTATGGATGGGGATTTGCCGGACATAGAATACAGTTCGCCAAGTTTTCAAATTCTTCATTTAAGTCTACCGACGTGAGCAATGCTTTCAGAATATTGGAAAAGACATTACTCCTCGAGCTGGCATATCCTCAGACATCCGCATCGTTCCCGATATTGCCGGACACGAAAAAAAGTCCCAAACTCCTATGGCTCGACACCGGGCTTGTCAATTATGTTGCCGGCATGCAAGATGATCTGCTGTTTTCAACCGATACCGATGAACTATGGAACGGCGACATTGCCGAACATATAGTTGCACAGGAACTGCTCGGGGCTTCATTCGTATTTGGTGAGAAGCGTATATTCTGGGTACGTGAAGCAAGGAACTCACAGGCAGAGGTGGATTTCCTATTGCGCTACAAGTCACATCTCCTGCCGATAGAAGTAAAGACGGGAAACAATTCCAAACTCCGGTCGCTACATCTGTTCATGAACGAATCAAAAGAGGGAGTGGCTCTACGCTTATGGAACGGCAATATGTCGTCAGACAATATATCCAAATCGTCTGGCGACACGTTCACTCTATACAATATCCCGATATATTATGCCGGACAGCTACACACTTTTCTTAATCAGCTGTCATTCAACCCAAATCGGTAATTAGCTTTGAGGTTCAACCTGATGCCTCAACCGTAAACCCAAATCGGTCATTAGGGCTTGCTTGGATTTTGTTTTTTAGAAGAGTGGATTTTGTCTGGCTTTTAATGAGTAATAGCAAGCTATTGCGAATTAAAAACAAGCAAAAGACGCCTTATAAAAGACAAAAGACTGCAAGCAGTTTCAAAATATTACATTGAACGGCCTAATGACCATTTTGGGTTAAACCCAAATCGGTCATTAGGGCTTGCCTGGATTTTATCTTTTTAGAAGGATGGATTTTGTTTGGCTTTTAATGAGTAATAGCAAGCTATTGCGAATTAAAAACAAGCAAAAGACGCCTTATAAAAAACAAAAGGCTGCAAGCAGTTATAAAATACTACCATTGAACGGCCTAATGGCCGTTTTGGGTTAAAGCGATGGCGGTTACAAAAGCCACGTCACAACGTCTTAAACGTAATGAGATATTCACTGCTCAGAAACAACAGAAGATTATGAATAAGACTATAATGACAGCGGCTTTGGCTCTCTTTGTCATCGGCAGCGAAGCGACAGCAAGAGAAATGGCGTCGGCAAGCAAAATGATGTCAGCAAGCCAGAAAGCGACAACAAGAAAGAAGACTACGGTGAGAAAGAAAGCGACAGGGATAAAGGTAGTTGACCTGAGGACCGAACGCATGGTATCGCCTATGAGCATCGGCACGACAACGCCTCGCCTGGGATGGCGAATCACGGCAGACAAGAACGATGTGAGACAAAAAAGATACCACATCATCGTGGCTTCATCAAAAGACAACGCAATGCAAGGCATCGGCGACCTGTGGGACACCACGGCTGACAGCGACCAGTCGCAATGGGTGGAATATGCCGGAAAACCTGTGCGCAGCAACACTACCTGCTACTGGCGAGTGAAAGTGGAGACGACACAAGGCGACTCTGAATGGAGCGATGTGGCGATGTGGAATGTGGGACTGATTTCTGAATCCGACTGGAGCGGACAATGGATCGGTTTCGACGCCGCCAAACCGTGGGACAAAGAGGAGCTGCACAGCAAACTGTCGTCGAGATACCTCAGAAGGAAATTCTCTCTGGACAAACCCGTGAGGAAAGCTACGCTATACATCTGCGGACTGGGAATGTATGAGGCGTTTATCAACGGGAAGAAAGTGGGCGAACAGGTATTGGCTCCGGCACCGACAGACTACCGCAAGACGGTGGTTTACAACGCATTCGACGTTACCGACATGATGCAGTCAGAAAATGCCATTGCCGTGGCACTGGGCAACGGACGATACTACACCATGCAACAGAAAAAGAAACCGTACAAGATAACGAACTTCGGATACCCGAAGCTGCGCGCCAACATAATCATAGAATTTGCCGACGGCACGAAGAAGACCATTTCAACCGACACGAAATGGAAGCTCAACGCTGACGGCGCAATACGCTCCAACAACGAATACGACGGCGAGATTTACGACGCACGAAAGGAGTTCAAGGGATGGACAACGGTTGGCTACGACGACTCAAAATGGGAGAACGCCGAACGCACCGCTATCCCCACCGGCACGCTGCGCGGAGCTATGAGTCCAAACATGAAGGTGATGAAGCAGATGCCGGCACAGACTATCACCATGCATGGCGACACGGCGATAATAGACCTCGGACAGAATATAGCCGGATGGCTCAAGATGAGGGTAGAGAATGCTGCAAGCGGCGACTCCATAAAGATACGCTTTGCCGAAACGCTGACTCCCGACGGCAGACTCTACCGCGAGAACCTGCGCCATGCGCTGACGACGGACTGCTACGTGGCTGACGGCACTGAGAAAGGAAAATGGTGGAACCCGACATTCGTATACCATGGGTTCCGCTATGCTGAGATTACCGGACTGAGAAGTCCGAAGAAGGAGGATTTCATAGGTGAGGTGGTGAGCGACGAGATGGAAAAGACCGGTACGTTCGCCTGTTCAGACACCATTCTCAACAAGGTTTACCACAATGCGGAATGGGGAATACTCGCCAACTACAAGGGAATGCCCGTTGACTGTCCGCAGCGCGACGAGAGGCAGCCGTGGCTCGGCGACAGGACAAGGGGCTGTCTGGGAGAATCGTTTATCTTCGACAACAACCTGCTCTACAACAAATGGGACCGCGACATCACTGAAGCCCAGCGAGAAGACGGATGCATACCCGATGTGGCACCGGCATACTGGAACTACTACTCCGACAACATCACATGGCCGGCAGCACTGCCTTTCTCCATGGAGATGCAGTATGACCAGTTCGGCGACCTGTCGGCTATCAGCAGATATTATCCAGCCGCAAAAAAATGGATAACCCATATGGGCTACCAATATGAGAAAGACGGACTGATGCCTCGTGACAAATACGGTGACTGGTGTGTACCGCCAGAAGACATCAAGATGATACACAGCAAAGACCCAAACCGTACCACCGACGGAACCCTCATAGCCACAGCATACTACTATAGGCTGAACAGGATGATGGAACGCTTTGCCGGCATCCTGGGCAAAAGCGACGATGCACAGGCTTTCGCCAAGAAGGCGGAAGAGGTGAAGACGGCTTTCAACAGTAAATTCCTGACTATAAAGAAAGACACCCATGAGGCTTACGGCGGACTGCTGTATCCCGACAGCACATTCTACGGCAACAACACCTGCACAGCCAACCTGCTGCCGCTCGCTTTCGGAATGACAGATGACCCGTATGTGAAGACTGAGGTGGAGAAGAACATTCTGAAAAGCATCATCACCCTGAACAAGGGCAGGATACCGTGTGGCGTCATCGGAGTGCAATGGATAATGCACACTCTCAGCGACATGGGACGCACAGACGTGGCATGGCTGCTCGCCACAAACAAGGCATACCCGAGTTGGGGATATATGGCAGAAAACGGCGCGACAACGACTTGGGAGCTATGGAACGGCAACACGGCAAGTCCGAAGATGAACAGCGGAAACCATGTGATGCTGCTCGGCGACCTCGTGTCGTGGATATACCAAGACCTCGGAGGAATAAACAGCGACCCAGACAACCCGGGCTACAAGCATATCATACTGAAACCGGACTTCAGCGTTGACGAAATCGACGACATCAGCACGTCGTACAAGAGCATCTACGGCAACATCCAGAGCAAATGGAAAAAGCAGAACGGAATGCTGCACTGGCAAGTGGAAATTCCTGCCAACACCACAGCGACACTACACATGCCCGACGGCACGACAAGGGAAACGGGATCGGGAAAATACTCGTTCACCGAGAAACTGCCAATGAGAGACAGCAGTATCGTCACTGACGAATTCCTCTACACCAAGGCTACATTCCCGGAATGCCATTCGGCTACCATCGCAGAGACGACAAAGGGCGACCTCGTGGCAACCTACTTCGGAGGAACAAAGGAGCGCAACCCCGACGTCTGCATCTGGGTAAGCCGCAAGGTGAAAGGCAGCAAGGAATGGACAAAGCCACAGATGGTGGCAGACGGCATCATCAACGACACACTGCGCAAGGCATGCTGGAACCCGGTGGTATACCAGATTCCACAAGGCGACCTCGTGATATATTTCAAGATCGGCAGCAAAGTGAGCGACTGGTCCGGATGGATGGTGAGATCGAAAGACGGCGGAAAGACGTGGTCGAAGCGTGAACCGCTGCAGAAAGACTTTCTCGGACCGGTGAAGAACAAGCCGGTGATGAGCCGCGGCAGACTGATTGCTCCGTCAAGCATAGAGAGCAACGGATGGAGACTATACTTCGAATACTCCGACGACATGGGAAAGACATGGCAGCGCACGGACTACGTAGAAGCTGACAGTATCACCATTGAGGGAAAGAAGAAACTGAAGGACCTCGCCATACAGCCGAGCATCATCTCGCTGAAAGACGGCAGGCTGGCAGCTCTGGCACGCACACGCAGCGAACATATAGGCATAACATACAGCGAGGACAACGGCAAGACATGGTCGAAGCTCAAACTCATCGACACGCCAAACAACAACAGCGGACTTGATGCCGTGACGCTTTCCGACGGCAACCACGTGCTCATCTGCAACGACAAGCCTATTCCCAACGGAATAAAGAATGGCAAGGGACTGCGCACTCCGCTCTCGCTGATGACAAGCAGCGACGGCGAAAGCTGGCAACATTGGATGACGCTCGAAGACTCGCCAATCAGCCAGTATTCATACCCCTCGATAATCCAGACCTCCGACGGACATATCCACTGCATCTACACATGGCGCAGACAGAGGATAAAACATGTGGAGGTGAGGACTGACAAGTAAACGAATAGAAAAGTTGAAAAGTAAACAGGTCAGATAACTTGACTCGTTGAAAAACAAACAAGTTGAAAATTTGACAACAAACTTCAATGTCCAATGAATCATCTACTATCCATACTCCTCATGCTGCTGACAATGAATGCAGCCAGCATGAACGCCACACCGACAGAAGGCAAGACCTCCGTAGCGGGATTCTTTCCGCTCAACGGCAGCGGACGCATAGTGTATAACTTCAACCAAGGCTGGCGCTTCCATCTGGGCGACGCCAAGGGAGCGGAGGCAACCGCATTCAACGACTCCAAATGGGAAGTGGTATGCGCCCCACACACCGTTCGGCTCGAACCATCTGAGGCGAGCGGCGGCAGAAACTATCAGGGCGTAGCATGGTATCGCAAACGCTTCCGGATGCCAAAAGACATGCTGGGAAAGGATGCTACACTGTATTTCGAAGCCATAATGGGCAAACAGGAAATCTACGTGAACGGCAAACTCGCCACATCCCACCTCGGCGGCTATATGCCCATTATCATAAATCTGACACAATGCGGAGTGAAGGCCGGCGACGAGTGCATCATCGCCGTGAAAGCCGACAACAGCGACGACAAAAATTATCCGCCGGGCAAGAAACAGGCGGCTCTGGACTTCTGCTACCACGGCGGAATGTACCGCGACGTGTGGCTCATCGGCAAATCGCCGATTGCCATTACCGATGCCAATGAGCAGAACAGCGTTGCCGGAGGCGGAGCGTTTCTCCACTTCGACAACATCTCGGAAAAGAAGGCCGACGTGTTTGTAAACGTAGAGGTGGGCAATAAGTCGACTGCCACTGCGTCACCTACCGTAATAGTAAGGATAAAGGACAAGGGAGGCAAGGTGGTGGCCACCATGAAACAGAAAATCTCTATTGCACCAGAATCTGCAACCACTGCAACGCCACACACCACACTCCGGATGCCTCATCTCTGGAGCCCTGAGTCGCCATATCTGTATGATGTGGAGATAAGCGTGGTGAACGGCGGAAAGACAGTAGACGGCGGCATCCTGCACATGGGAATACGCAATGCGGAATTCTGCGGCAAAGAGGGTTTCTGGCTCAACGGCAAACCTTATCATCAGCTCATCGGTGGCAACCGCCACCAGGATTTCGCCTACGTGGGAAATGCGGTTCCTAACAGTCAGCAATGGCGTGACGCCAAGAGACTCAAGGATGCAGGAATGACGATAATCCGCGCTGCCCACTATCCTCAAGACCCGGCATTCATGGATGCCTGCGACGAACTGGGACTCTTCATCATCGTACCTACTCCGGGATGGCAATATTGGAACAAAGACCCTAAGTTCGGCGAACTGGTGCATGAGAACACCCGACAGATAATCCGTCGCGACAGAAACCATACGAGCGTGCTGATGTGGGAACCGATTCTCAACGAGACACGTTATCCTGAGGATTTCGCACTGAAAGCCCTCGACATAACACACGAGGAATTCCCCTACCCTGGCCGTCCTGTAGCCGCCGCCGACATGAATTCGGCTGGAGTGAAAGACAACTACGACGTGCTCTACGGATGGACTGACGACATAGGCAAGGAGGGCACACCGGAAAACAAATGCATCTTCACCCGTGAGTTCGGAGAGATGGTGGACGACTGGTATGCACACAACTGTCTGAACCGTGCTGCCCGCTCATGGGGCGAGAAGCCAATGCTCACCGCCGCCCTCTCTCTGTCTGACACCTACGGCGAAATGTTCCACGGCCAGCGCCAGTTCATCGGCGGATGCCAGTGGCACCCCTTCGACCATCAGCGAGGCTACCATCCCGACCCATATTATGGCGGTATCTATGACGCCTTCCGCCAGAAGAAATATGCCTTCGAGATGTTCCGCTCACAAGACCGCACACAGGAGCCTATGGTGTTCGTGGCAAACGAGATGACACAGTTCTCCGACGAAGACGTGGTGGTGTTCTCCAACTGCGACAGCGTGAGACTGACACAATTTGAGGGCGACAAGGTGCTCACACTACCCGTAGTACACGATGCCGGCGACAAGCCTTGCGCACCAGTGGTATTCAAGGGATTCTGGAATTTCTGGAAGGCACGCGAATATAGCTACAAGCAGCGCAACTGGCAGCGGGTGAGTCTGCTTGCCGAGGGAATAAAAGACGGCAAGGTGGTATGTTCTGAAAAGAAGATGCCGTCGCGTCGCAGCACCAAAATCCGTCTCTATGCCGACGAGATGGGCAGGAAGCTGACAGCTGACGGCAGCGACTTCATCGTGGTGGTGGCAGAGATTACCGACGACAACGGCAACGTGAAGCGTCTGGCAAAAGACAATATCATGTTCAGCATCGAGGGCGAAGGACGCATCATCGGTGATGAGACGATTTTCGCCAACCCTCGTGCCGTGGAATGGGGAAGCGCCCCTATTCTCGTTCAGGCTACCGACAAACCGGGCAGCATCACCATCCATGCCCGTAGCGCCTTCTCTGGTGTGTACGCTCCTGCAGAAGCCACGTTGACGATAGAGAGTGTGGCTGCCGAAATGCCGAAATGCTTCACCGATGAACCGTCTGCCAAGACCGTCCGTACGGCATCTGCCTCAGCGGCAGCCTCTCAGCAGATGACCGACGAGGAACGCCAGCGCACTCTCGAAGAGGTGAACCGCCAGCAGATGGACTTCGGAATACAATAATCACCAAACGGTGAAATTAATGCAAGTTCTAATTACCGGTTTTGGATAATTGCATAGTCTGTACAATACACATCACGCCGCAACACCGACTGTCTCAACGATTCAGAGACTATTGGTGTTGCGGCGTGACCGTTTTCCCATCACTATCAATACACTTGAATCAAGACCGAATCAATCATTATAGCGTGTCTGGAGTTTATTCTGCAAGAGTGGATTATGTCAGGTTTCCAAACCCAAACCAGTTATTAGGACTTGCATGGATATGGGCATTTCAGAAAAGTGGATTCGGGTTGGCTTTTAACCCAAAACGGTCATTAGGACGTTTTACTTTATTTTTTTATGACTGCTTGCAGTCTTTTACTTTTTATAAGGTGTCTTTTGTCCGTTTTTAATTCGCAATAGCTCGCTATTACTCATTAAAAGCCAAACAAAATCCACTCTTCTAAAAAATCAAAATCCAAGCAAGCCCTAATGGTCGATTTGGGTTTAATGAGCAATAGCGGGCTATTGCGAATCAAAAATTTGCAGGCTATACAAATAAATAGTACATTTGCACATTGACACCAGCTGGATTCATTCCGGTGAATAAACGGGACAAAAAACTTTAGAATCATGACACGCGAAGAAACAGTATTGAACTATCTCAGAGAACATGACATACCATTCACCAACTACAACCACCCCGAAGGAAAGACCATAGAGGAGGCTAAACAATGGTGGAAGGATGACGGCAGCGTGCACTGCAAAAATCTCTTCTTCCGCAACCACAAGGGAAACAGGCATTATCTCGTGTGTTTCGACAGCGACCACGACCTCGCCATACACGATCTGGAACATCTGCTGAAGGAATCGCTCGTTAGCCGCGGACTGCCTTCATGCGGAAAACTCTCGTTCGCCTCTCCTGAACGAATGATGAAGTATCTGGGACTGGAACCAGGCAGCGTGTCGCCTTTCGGACTGATAAACGACACGGAAAACCACGTGCATCTGTTTCTTGACGAGAATCTGCAGAAGGCAGACTCTCTGTCGTTCCACCCTAACGACTGCCGCGGAACGGTGGTGATAAAGCGAGAGGATTTCGAGCGGTATCTCGGCATCGTGGGCAACACGTATGAATACATAAGACTATATTGACAAACAATCGGAATTTAGCATTTGTAGATTGCAAAATCATAGTTTTTTTACACAAAGCAACATGTCGAGTGTAAAAAAACCACTTACCCATATATTTATTTTACTTTTATTTCTTTCGTAAAGAAACATTTACTAACTTTGCATTACAAACCTTACTCAAGGTTAAATATTGCTAACAGCAAAAAAGGATGAGGAGGGGAACATACATACCCTCCCCCCACAAAAAAACATATCTATCAAACAAAAAAAAAATTTGTAAGCTAATCAAGGACTTGCAAGTATTATACTGACATTTTTCAGCAGGCGATGTGAACATACATGTCTTTAGGCCAGTTTGTCTACTTGTCCTTCATCTACTCGACTACCAAAAACAACTTAAAAACAAATACCTTATGACAACGAAACAATTATCACTACACTGCAAGGGCATCGGAATGATGTGTCTGGCAGGAGGAGCGCTCACCATGGCGTCTTGTGCACAAGACGACCTCACGGGAGAGCAATTCGGCAGTGGAGTTAAGAATTCGCAGCTCGTGGCACCATCGGCCGACCAGATCAGCGTGACGCCGAGCACCGACGGAAGTCAACAGATCATTGCGTGGCCCGTGGTGGAGGGAGCCGGCGGCTATCATGCCGTGCTGACAAACGTGGACAACGGAGAGGTGGTGAAAGACACACTCATCGACGGAATCACATTTGCGGCACAGCGCATCGAAGACACCAACTACACGTTAGCCCTCTCGGTGCTCGACAACGAGAAACTGAACAACAAAGGTTCTGAAGCCGTGACAAAGGCTTTCAGCACATTCACCGCCACCTATCAGGTGATTCCTGACGGTACCGACCTCGCCACTTATTTCGAAGAGAATGCAGTGCCCGACGAAGGACTCACCACCATGCTCTGCTACGACCTTCAGCCAGGAGGAGAATACACGATGTCGAAGAGCGTGGACTTCGGAAACAAACAGGTGACGCTGCGCACTACAAGCATCTCTAACCATGCCAAGCTGAAGTTCACGGCAGACAACGTGTCGATAAAGACCGGCACCATCTTTGCCCTGAAGAACCTCGACATCGACGCATCGCAGTCGTTCGACCCGCTGATAAGCCTCTCTACTCCCGACGAGAGCATCAAGGGCACTGGCGACTACTACATAGTGCGCGGAGCACTGACCATCAACGGATGCAACATCACGGGAGTGAACAACAATCTCATTTACGACGGCAACAAGAAATACTGCTATGAAAGCGTGGTGATAAACAACACCATGGCACATCTCACACTCAGCAGCCAGACAAACGTCAGCGGAAACGCCGTGATATACTTCAAGGGCGGATTCGCCAACACGCTGCAAGTGAGCAACTCTACAATATGGAACACAGGAGACAGCGACAGCAAATACTTCGTGCAATACAACAACAGCGGACGCGCCACACGTGCCGGATACAACAACAGCAACGTGAACTTCCTGAACTGCACTTTCTACAATATCGCAAAGACTGGACAGTGGGCTAACTATGGAGGATTCAACGGACAGAAGTGTGCTTATTTCGACGTGGAGCGCAACATCTTCGTTGACTGCGGAAACAAGCAGGTTATCCGACGCATTCTGGGTGGACGCTCGGCATCGTCATACGACGTGGTGAAGACTCAATTCAACACCTATATGTTTGACGGAGAATTCGAAAGCACCGGCGGTATCGTTGAGAACTACGACGTGACTGGCAACTGTCTCGAAACCGACCCAGGTTTCAAGGATGCCAAGAACGGCGACTTCACCATCAGCGGTTCAGCACAGCTGGAAAACAAGACCGGTGACCCTCGTTGGATAAAGACAGCTGAATAACAAGAGACTGGCAACAATCGAAAACAAATGAAACACAAGACAAGAATCATGAAAAGGAAAACGATAATCAGCTTATGCTTCGGATGCTTGGCATTGGTTTCCACACCTATCCATGCACAGCAGCAGAACCAGACAATAAAGGGCACCGTGGTTGACCAAAACGGCGACCCCATCATCGGTGCTACAGTGCGCCTGGTGGGCAGCAAGGGAGCAAACACTGGTGTCATTACCGACATCGACGGTAACTACAGCATCACGGCGCCGAAAGGCAGCAAAGTGAACATCTCATACATCGGATATCTATCACAGACGGTAGTGGCCGGCGGAAAAGCACAGCTCAAGGAAGACGCCCAGAATCTGGAAGAGGTAGTGGTAGTGGGCTATGGCACACAGAAGAAGGCCCACCTCACCGGTTCTGTCGGCACGGTGCCGATAGACGACATCAAGGACCTCTCTGGAGCAAGCCTCGCATCATCCCTCTCCGGACTCATCAACGGAGTGAGCGTGAGCGGCGGCGACAGACAAGTGGGACAATCGTCGAGCATCACCATCCGCGACGGAGGAGTATTGCGTGACTTCACAGGAAACGCTGCCGGTCCGCTCTACGTCATCGACGGCTACGTATATCCTAACGATATAAAGAACCTGGGCGAGGAGGCGTTCAACAACCTCGACCATTCTGAAGTGGAGAACATCTCGGTATTGAAAGACGCATCGGCTGCCGTATATGGAGCTCGCGCCGCAAACGGTGTGATTCTCGTCACTACGAAAAAGGGAAAGATGGGAGCACCGAAGATTTCATACAACGGCACATTCGGTATCGCCGACGCAATGTCAACACCGAAGATGCTCAACGCATACAACTACGGCCGCCTGTATGACATCATGACCGACAACGACCCGAGAAGCACATCGCTGAACCGCACCACATCGCTGTTCCAGCAGGATGAGCTGGAGGCTATGAAGGGACTGAACTACGACCTGCTCGACAAATACTGGGATACGGCAGTGACTCAGCAGCACAGCGTGAACGTGAGCGGAGCCACCGACAAGGTGAACTACTTCGCCGGAATTTCTTACTTCACACAGGACGGTAACCTGGGCAAACTCGACTACGACCGCTGGAACTACCGTGCGGGTGTCGACGTGAAGATAAGCCGCAACCTGAAGGCCAACCTCAACGTGAGCGGAAACTTCAGCGAACTGAACAAGCCTAACAACTCGATAGGTAACGGCGGACTGGAGAACGACTACCGCAACCTGCTCTACCGTCCGCGCTACATTCCGGAACAGGTGAACGGCATGCCGATTCTCGGCTACGGTGTGAGCAACGCACAGACTAACGATTCGCAGACATATTCTTATGGTTTGATGCAGAACAACGGCGACTACGCTGAGACGAAGACAAACAACATGACCGTGAATGCCGGACTGGAATATGACTTTGAATGGAGCAAGGTGCTCAAGGGTCTGAAGCTGAGGCTGACATACTCTAAGAGCATCAACAATGACAAGGGCAACCAGTATGGTTCCAAGTTCACATTATATAAGATGGTGAACCGTACCGGTAGCGGACAACATCTCTATACGCCTATCGCCGGCGAGGAATACGACACATACCTCTCACAGGACAATTTCGAGCCAACGACACTCGACAACGGCAACTATATCTCTCGTTCCATGTCGCGCATGGACAACTACCAGATAAACTTCACGGCAAGCTACGGACGCAAGTTCGGTCTCCACGACGTCAATGCCCTCTTCTCAATAGAGAAGTCGGAGTCTGAATACGAGGATCTGGGCGGTCATGCCACGGAACCTTATTCATTCACCAACTTCCAGTCTAACGGTGCTTCGGGCACTAAGACTCCAAGCTGGTCGAGAAGCGAGTCGGCAAGTCTCTCATATATCGGACGCTTGAACTACGCCTACGCCGACAAGTACCTCTTCGAGTTCCTCATCCGTTCTGACGCTTCCACAAAGTTCGCCCCCAAGAACTACTGGGGTGTGTTCCCGTCAGCAAGTATCGGATGGGTGATGTCACAGGAGAAGTGGTTCAACAATGCCCTGCCATGGGTTGACTTCCTCAAGCTCAGAGGATCATTCGGTCTGACAGGCCGCGACAACACCACAGCATGGCTCTGGATGCAGCACTACGGCATCTGGAACAAGACGAGCGACAATGCCGTGTTTGGAGAAGGAACGACAAACAGCGGACAGTCGATACGTATGGACAACGGCAATGCCGACGTGAACTACGACGTGCATTGGGACAAGTCGTACAAGGCAAACTTCGGTATCGACTTCAACGTGCTCTCACAGCGTCTCGCCGTGACTCTCGAGGCATACAAGGTGTGGAACCGTGAGATGTTCATGAACCTGTCACAGTCGGTACCGGCAACGGTGGGCTGCCTGTCGGCTTCTACCAACCTTGGCAAGATCGACAACTGGGGCTATGAGGCAAGCATCACATGGAGAGACAAGATAGGCAAAGACTTCAAATACCGCATCGGTGTGAACTTCGGCTATAGCGACAACAAGGTCATCAACAGCGACTTCGCCACAGACTACGTGTACAGGACAGTGCAGAAGGGCGACCGCTTCGACATCGGAACATGGGGAATGGAATGCCTCGGAATGTTCCGCAGCTATCAGGAGATTCAGGAGTATGTGAAGAAATACAACATCACCAACTATATGGGAATGGCTCCAGACCAGATCAAGCCGGGTATGCTTATCTATAAGGATGTGCGCGGAGCTGGCGGCACAGGAACGCCCGACGGTATCGTCAACGCCAACGACGACCAGGTGCGCATCTCCCACCGTGCCAGCAACCCATACGGATTCACCACCAACCTTCATGCCGAGTGGAAGGGACTCTCTGTAACGGCTCAGCTCAGCGCCAGCTGGGGTTCGCGTTCTGTTATTCCTACATCTGCCCTCAAGGCTTCTTACGGCATTGAAGCACAGAACATGCCTTCGTTCTGGAATCCTGACGATGTGTTCGTATACAACGACATAACAGACGGCTCGGGCAATGTGGTGGTATCACAGAACCGCGACGGTTCGCTGCCAAACCCATCATACACCATCAACAGCCAGGCATCAAGCTTCTGGACTGTCAGCGGCACAAGGGTTTCGCTTAACCGTCTCACCGTGGCTTACAAGATTCCTAAGATGGCATGGTTCAAGACAATCGGCCTGGAGAGCGCCAGGGTGAACATCACAGGACAGAACCTGCTGAGTTTCTACAACCCCTACCCTGACAACTTCATCGACCCTCAGTGCAGCTACGGCAGCTATCCTAAGCTCCGCAAATGGACTATCGGTGTGAACCTGACTTTCTAACGTATAACTCATAATCAAGGAATAACAACAATGAACAAGAATATAATAAAAGTTTGCAGCATCGCGTTTGCAGCATCTTTTCTCGCCTCATGTAGCGACAGTTTCCTCGAGGAGAAGAAAGACAACAACAACGTGAACAAGGAGGTCTACAACGACTTCACCGGAGCACAGCTGCGCGTCAACTCCATCTATGGCGAATGCCTTCCAAACCCAAGTTCGGTATCGGGATGGAACAACAACTGCACGGGTCTCGCTTCCGACATACAGGCAAAAGCTACAGAGGAATACTGCGGAATGAGCGGTTCGAGCGAACAGAGCTTCGTGAATCCTCTCTATGAGCTTGATGCCCTTACCGGCAACGTGGTGCCTGATTATTTCACCAATGAGCAGAAGCATCTCTCCAACGTTTGGGGACGCATCCGCAACATCAACGACGTGATTGCCGGCCTGGAAGGCTGCACACTGAGCGAGAGCCAGAAGAACCAGTTGCTCGGACAGGCTTACTTCTTCCGTGCATGGTGTTACTACCAGCTCGTAAAATGGTATGGCGGTGTGCCTATCATAAAGGAAGTGCAGGAAACTTCTCCAAGTTCGTTCACACCTCGTTCATCGGCAAAAGACTGCTTCTCTTTCATCATCAGCGATCTCGACACCTCTGCCAGACTGCTCACCGATGCCACCACACATGGCGGATGGAGCGGAGAAAACTGGGGCAGAGTGACTTCCGGCACGGCGCTTGCCTTGAAAGGACGCGTAATGGTGTTGTGGGCAAGTCCGATGTTCAACCGCGCCAACGACCAGCAGCGCTGGAAGGATGCCTACGAGGCTATAAAGGAGAGTCTGCCAGTGCTCAACGCCTGTGGATACGACCTCTACACTGGTACTAACGATGTCAACGCTTCTGCCTTCGCCACGATATTCGGACAGACGAAGAACTGCGAAGATGTATTCGTTACGCTCTTCAACACCGAAGACCCTATGCAGAGCGGCGAGGCTGGCGACAAGGGAAAGAACAACTACTGGGAGAACAATATCCGTCCGGCAAACACCAACAACCGCACCGGCGGCATGGAACCGTCGGCAATGATCGTCGACATGTTCCCTATGGCTGACGGCAAGCTGCCTTCTTCGGCATCTACATACAACAAGCTGGAGAAGTCTTCATTTGAATACGACCGCAACTATCCGTTCATGAACCGTGACCCTCGCTTCTACCGCACCTTCGCCTTCCCTGGTGTGCGTTGGGCTTACAACGGCGATGCCAGTCAGGGCGGAGTGAACAACAACCCTCAGGACGGTGCCAACTATGCTCTTTGGAACTATGTATGGTATACCAACCAGGATGATGCGGGCAACGTGGAGAGCGGTGAGGCTTATGGTGCCGACAACCTGCTGAAAAACAAGAAGGGTCTCTACGTCAGAAAGCGCACAAGCGACTACGACCTCGGTTCATCACTCTATGTATACAACAGCGGTTACTCTCGTGGCGCATTTGCCAGAAGCGCTTCGCCATTCATCGAGATCCGCTATGCCGAAGTTCTACTCAACTATGCTGAGGCTGCATGTGGCGCCGGTCACATGGATGTGGCTGTAGAACAGTTGCAGAAAATTCGTTCGAGAGTGGGCTACACGGCAGAAAACAACTACGGTCTGCCTGCCAATATTGCTTCAGACCAGGCTACTTGTATGAGTGCCGTACTGCTGGAGCGCCAGATAGAATTGGCATACGAGGGCAAGCGTTTCGACGATATGCGCCGCTGGATGCTCTACGATGGTGGAGCGACAAAGGTAGCAGGTGCGCCCGACACTTGGACTCTCACCGGATGGGGCGGCAACACCTGTCAGTGGCTCGGATTCACACCGCTCAACGGACAGCGTCGCGAGCGCATGGAGTTCCGTGTGGCAGACAAATACGGTGTTGGCGGCACTACCTACGAGAGCGACCCTCTCATCAAGGCTGGTGTCAGCCGCTGTCAGCCGATAGACCTGCGTCAGCCGCTTGCCACACAGCAGGAGCAGCTCAAGACATGGTATCAGGAGAATCTCGTGAGAAAGGACAACAAGGGTGACGGACGTGACTCTTACCATCAGGATCTCACCATCAGCTATCGCGCAAAATACTACTTCCTCGGCTTCTCGCTCGGAGCAATGAACCGCAACGATGCTCGTCTGAAGCAGACAATCGGATGGAGCGACAACCGCGGCGGTACCGGTACTTTCGACCCGCTGGCTGAAACAAGCAAATAACAGGAGTCTGAACTCGACAAATAAAAATGGCACGCCATCATTCGGCGTGCCATTTTTATTTGAATCCCAACCAGTCATTAGCTGAAACAGATTGTCCGTCTAACCCAAACAAGTCCTAATGACCGATTTGGGCTTAAACCTCTTGACCTTTCTTCTCCAGATAGTCGGCGAATATTCTTGCTGCACTTTCCACCTTTGCCGCACAAGGACGCTTCTTGTAGTATTCTGCCGTGCGCTCCGAAGCCACATAGCTGTTTGCAGCCTTCTCGTAGCCTTTCAGTCCGAGGATTTCGGCACAGATTATAGAACCGTTCTGCTGCTTTGATTCTTCGAGCAGCTGCTGCACAATCTTGTAGCAATGTGATTTTCCCTCGTTGTCAGCGCCCTCGGTCTGTCCTTCTTCCAGACCAATGAGCATCACCAGTCCCGACACAGCGCCACACATCATACGCATCTTGCCTACTCCGCCACCGAATCCTGCAGCGATTTTCAGAGCCAGTTTCTCGTCGAGTCCATAGATGTCGGCAAAAGCAGCCACTACACTCTGACAGCAGCCATAGCCCTGCATAAAATAGTCAACGGCACGATTAACGCGTGCTTCCAATTCTTCTTTCATGTTTATTGTTTTGTTTAAAGTTTTGTTTTTCTTATAAAAAGTCTGCAAATGTAACGTTTTTATTTCGGAAAAGACTATAAGTCTGTTATAAAAAACCGGTTATATAGAGTCAACCAGCAAGTGCAAAATTAAGAATAAACTCTGAAGAACTCTTC
>ERZ1026772.386-NODE-386-length-32959-cov-7.020909_pt1 | contig 32959 bp, 52 predicted proteins | sample MGYA00380124_ERZ1026772 | MGnify/ENA primary metagenome ERZ1026772 (study PRJEB33269, sample SAMEA4719760) | human gut metagenome | biome: human-associated habitat; feature: organic feature; material: feces | place: Cameroon | collected 2013-10 ...
CGCTAAAGGGGGGTGGCTTATGACGGAGAACAAGTGGAAATCGGTCATCATGGACCAGCTGGCGGCGCTCAAGCTGTCGGACCCGGCGTATGATCCCATCGTCAAGACGCTGGCCTCCATCCTGGCCAGGCGCGACAAGGTGGAGCGGGAATTTAAGCAAAAGGGCGGCGAGGCGGCCATCGAGTACACCAACAAGGGCGGCAGCACCAACCTGACAAAAAATCCGCTGCTGACGCTCTGGGATGATCTCAACAAATCCGCGCTTGCGTACTGGCGCGAGCTTGGGCTCACCCCGTCCGCGTACCGCAAGATCACCGGAGACAGTGCGCCGAAGAAGCAGGAGCGCTCCGGCCTCGCGGCGGCGCTCCAGGCGATTGAAACCGAGTAAAGGCAAAAACTGGGCCGCAGTCCTACAGTACGCGGAGAGCATCCGGGACGGCACAAAGATCGCCTGCAAAGAGCTGCGCCAGGCCGTTGGCCGATTTTTCCGGGACCTCGAAAATCCGGCCTACACCCTAGACGCAGCCGGGCCGGAGTTTTGCATCCAGGTCATCGAGCGGACGATGTGCCACCAGCAGGGCGAGCGGCTCGACGGAACGCCCCTCCGGGGGACGCCGTTTCTCCTGGAGCCGTTTCACAAGTTTATTATCTATAACCTGCTGGGATTTAAGCTGGCCGGGACCGATACGGTCCGCTTCCACGAGGCCATGATCTTTATCCCCCGCAAAAATATCAAGACCTCATTCGCGGCATCCCTCGCCTGGGCACTGTCCCTCTGGTACCGGCGCTCCGGCGCAAAGACCTACATCACGGCCGCGGCCCTGATGCAGTCACTGGAAAGCTTTGGCTTTTTGGCGTACAACGTCCGGCGCATGGGCGAGGACACCAAGGCTGGCGGCACGGTGCGGATCATCGACAACAACAATGAGCACTCGATGACCGCGGCGCTGCCGGACGGCTCGTTTTACATCCGGGCACTGGCCGCAAATCCGGACACCCAGGACTCCCTCAACTGCAACCTCGCCATCTGTGACGAGATGCACGCGTTTAAAAAGCCCAAGCAGTACAACCTCCTCAAGGAGGCCATGAAGGCCTACACCAACAAGCTGCTGATCGGCATTTCCACCGCAGGCGACAACGAGCAGCTGTTTTTAGGCCAGCGGCTGAAATACTGCCGCAAGGTGCTGGACGGAACGGTCCAGGACGAGCAATATTTTATTTTTATCTGCTGCGCCAACCCGGGAGAAGATGGGGAAATCGACTATACGAGCCCAACGGTCCACGAAATGGCCAACCCGGCCTACGGCGTCAGTATTCGCCCGGAGGAAATCCTAAACGACAGCCTCCAGGCCCAGAACGACCCCCAGCAGCGCAAGGATTTTTTGGCCAAGTCCCTGAACGTGTACACCAACGCCATGCGGGCCTATTTCGACATCGAGGAGTTCCGGCGCAGCGACACGCGATACGGCTGGACGCTGGACCAGCTGGCCCGGCTGCCCATCAGCTGGTACGGCGGCGCGGACCTCTCCAAGCTGCACGACCTCACGGCCGCGGCCCTGTTCGGGCGGTACAAAAACACGGACATCATCATCACGCACGCATTTTTCCCGGTCGTCGCCGCCCACAAAAAGGCGGACGAGGACAACATCCCGCTGTTCGGCTGGGCCGACGACGGCTGGCTCACCATGTGCAACTCCCCCACCGTAAACCACGCCGACGTGGTCAACTGGTTCGCCGGGATGCGCCGCCGGGGCTTTAAAATCCGGCAGGTCGGCCATGACCGTAAATTTTGCCGGGAATATTTTATCGGCATGAAGCACGCCGGCTTTAAGATCGTGGACCAGCCCCAGTATTATTACAAAAAATCCGAGGGATTCCGGTACATCGAGAATTCGGCCAAAAACGGGACGCTCTACTATCTGCACTCCGAGGCCTACGAGTACTGCGTGGAGAACGTTTCGGCCATTGAAAAGACCGACGACATGGTGATGTACGACAAGGTGCAGCCGGAGCACCGCATCGACCTGTTTGATGCCTCGGTGTTTGCCTGCGTGCGATATCTGGAGAGCCTCGACCGGACCAGCTCCGCAAAAAGCTGGTGGGGCGAAAAGGAGGACGAAACCAAATGAGCAAGAAAAAGCGGAGCCGCCAGGCACCGCGGGCCGAGCCGCCGCAAAAGCGGAGCGCCGTCTGGATGTGCGACGCGGCGAAGTACGACGACCTGACCTGCGCCGGATATACGTCCCTGGCACACAACCCGGAGATATGCGCAGCGGTGAGCACCATTGCGCGGCTGATCGGCAGCATGACCATCCACCTGATGCGCAACACGGAGCGGGGCGACATCCGGATCACGGACGGCCTCTCCCGCCTGGTGGACATCACGCCCAATCGGGTCATGACGCGGACGAGCTTCGTCCAGTGGATCGTAAAAACGATGCTGCTGGACGGGCGCGGAAATGCCGTGGTCATCCCACGCTACACGGACGGCGGAGCGGGCGGATACATCGAGGAGCTGATCCCGATCCCGCCGGCCTTTGTCTCCTTTGTGCCGGAGGGGCTTATGGACTACAAGGTCATCGCGGCGGGCCGGGAATTCGCGGCCGGAGACGTCCTGCATTTTGCCGAGAACCCGGATGCGCTGTACCCGTGGCTCGGGACCGGCTACCAGGTGGCCTTGGCCGACGTGGCCAACAACCTCAAGCAGGCATCCGAGACGGAGCGGGGCTTTATGTCAAGCAAGTGGAAGCCATCCATCATCGTCAAGGTGGACGGTCTGGTGGATGAGTTCTCCGGGCCGGAGGGCCGCCGGAAGCTCCTGGAGGACTACGTCCTCAGCGGAGAGGCCGGAGCGCCCTGGCTGCTCCCGGCGGACCAGTTTGCGGTGCAGGAGGTCCGGCCGCTGACGCTGTCCGATCTGGCGCTCGCGGACTTTGTCAAGCTGGACAAGCAGACCGTGGCAACCATCCTGGGCCTGCCGCCCTTTGTCCTCGGCGTCGGGGACTTTAAGCGGGACGCCTGGAACAGCTTTATCTCGACGCGCATCATGCCGCTGGCCCAGCAGATCCAGCAGGTGCTCACAAAGGGCCTCCTGTACAGCCCGGATCTATATTTTAGATTTAACGCCCGGAGCCTGTACAACTACGACCTCCAGGAGCTGGCCAGCATCGCGGACGAGCAATACATCCGCGGCATCATGACCGGCAACGAGGTCCGGGCCTGGCTCGGCCTGCCGCCGAAGGACGGCCTGGACGAGCTGGTCATCCTGGAGAACTATCTCCCCATCGACAGGCTGGGGGACCAAAAAAAGCTTTACAACCCGGGAGGTGAGACAAGTGACTAATCGGACGATGCGGATGCGTGACATGCGCGTCCGCGAAGAGGGCGGCACCCGGCGGCTCGAAGGATACTTTGCGGTATTTGACCAGCCGTATGAGGTGTGCCCCGGCTGGGTGGAGACCATCGCGCCGGGAGCCTTTGGCCGGGCGCTGAGCTCCGGAGAAGACACCAAGGTGCTGTGGAACCACGACACCAACATCGTGCTTGGCAGCACCGCCAACAAGACCGCAGATCTTCGGGAGGACGAGCGGGGGCTCCGGGGCGGCGTGGAGATCAACGACCAGGACCAGGACGCAAAGAACGCCTACGCGCGGGTGGACCGCGGCGACGTGGACGGCTGCTCCTTTGGCTTTGACATCTCCCGCATGGAGGAGAGCTGGGACGAGGATGGGACATACCGGACGAGGATCCTAGAGGTGTACCCCCTCTACGAGGTGAGCCCCTGCACGTTCCCGGCGTACCAACAGACCAGCATTTCGGCGAGAGCCGCAGAGGAGCTGGCCGCGGCCCGCGAGAAGCTCGACCGGGCCAAACGAGACAAAGTAAACCAGCGCCGCGCCGAACTCATCGCGCGGCTGAAAGGAGAACACCATGGCACTTAGAGCAATCATGCTCCGCCGGCAGATCGAGGCGAAGCGGGGCCAGCTCGAACAGCTGCGGGAGAAGGACGCCGCGTTTGCGGAGCGCCGGACGGCGCTGGAGACCGCAGTCAACGAGGCGGAGACCGACGAGCAGTTCGAGGCGGTCCGCGCGGAGATCGAGACGCTGGAGGGCGAAGAGACCGCGCACAGCGGCGAGGTGACGCGCCTGAGCGGCGAAATCCAGGAGCTGGAGGAACAGCTCGCCGAAGCCGAACGCGGCAGACAGGTGCCACAGGCACCGGAAGGAGAAAGGAGAACCAATACCATGAGCTTTGATATCCGCGCGCTCCCCATGAGCCGCCGGGCCTTTGACGCCCTGCCGATGGAGCAGCGCACCGCGATCCTGGCACAGGAGGACGTCAAGACATTCCTCGGCCAGCTCCGAAGCATGAGGGGCCAGAGCCGGGCACTTACCGGCGGCGAGCTGACGATCCCCGTCGTCATGCTGGACCTCATCGCGGAGAATATGTACCGCTACAGCAAGCTGCTCAACCGGGTCCGCGTCCGCAACGTCAACGGCGAGGCCCGCCAGACCATCGCGGGCACCGTGCCGGAGGCCGTGTGGACCGAGATGTGCGGCGCGATCAATGAGCTGACCTTTGGCTTTAACCAGATCACGCTCGACGGCTACAAGGTGGCCGGCTACATCGCGGTGTGCAATGCCCTCCTCGAGGATAACGACGTCAACCTCGCCTCCTGGATCGTGGAGATGATCTCCGAGTCCATCGGTCTGGCCATCGATAAGGCGATCCTCTACGGCAAGGGCACGGCAAGCAAAATGCCCCTCGGCATCGTTACCCGCCTGGCCCAGAGCAGCAAGCCGGCGGATTACCCCGCCAACGCCCCAACCTGGACGGACCTGCACACCAGCAACATCGTCAAGGTGGACAGCACCAAGACCGGCGCGGAGTTCTGGGCGGCCCTCATGATCGCGGCCGGCAACACGTTTACCAGATACAGCCGGGGCGAGCAGTTTTGGGCGATGAATTCCAAGACCTACGCGCTGCTGCGCTCCAAGGTCATCACCTTTACGGCCTCGGGCGATATCGTCTCCAACGTCTTCGGCACCCTCCCGATCATCAACGGCCCCATCGACGTGCTGGAGTTTATCCCGGACGGCGACATCATCGGCGGCTACGGCGACCTGTACCTCTTCGCGGAGCGCTCCGGCATGGTCATCGAGTCCAGCCGTGAGGTGCAGTTTATCCAGGACAACACCGTCTTCCGCGGCAAGCAGCGCTGCGACGGCGCGCCCATCATCCCCGGCGCGTTTGTGGCAATGAACATCAACGGCAACAGCGTCACCACGGCGATGGACTTTCCGGCGGACACCGCCAACGACGCGGACCTGCAGAGCCTCACCGGCCTGACCCTCTCCCCCGCCTTTGATGCGGGCACCCTGAGCTATACCGCCACCGCACCCACCAGCGCGGCGCCCATCGAGGCGACCCCGGCCAACGCCGCCGCACAGATCGGCATCACCTACAACGGCAAAAACCTCAACAACGGCGCCACTCCGACCTACGCAACCGGCAGCCTGCCGATGGTGGTCACCGTCAAAAACGGCAACGCCGTCAAGGTGTACACGATCACCGTCACCAAGTCCTGATGACGGCCGCGGACATCCGGACCCTGGTAAAGCTCAACCTGTCGCTCACGTCCGCGGCTTATGACACCTACCTCGACAGCCTGATCGAGACGGCAAAGGCGGCCATCCAGCGCGAGGGCATCGCGCTGGATGACACGCCGGAGAGCGTCAATCTGATCGTGATGTATGCGGCGTACCTGTTTCGCAAGCGCGCCGAGGACAACCCGATCATGCCGCGGATGCTCCGATACGCGCTCAATCAAATGCTGTTTGCGCAAAAGGCAGGTGGCGCATGATGACGCTGGACACCGGCACGCTCTGGCTTTGCACCGTGGCCAATACGGCGGAGCCGGGCGAAATGCCGCGGGAGCAGGCCACGCGGACCACGGAGCACTTTTTCGGAGACCGTGCTGTCGGCTATGGCCGACAGTACGCCGCGAAGGGCGTCAATGAGCAGGTGGACCGGCTCGTCCGCATCTGGTGGGAGCCGGGCGCCCGCATCGGCATGGTGGCCGAGATCGACGGGGAGCAATACCGGATCGACAACGTGCAGCACCTGCTAGACGACGACGGTTTACAGGTGACGGACCTGACGCTGAGGAGGCTGGACACGCTCTATGATATCACAGACACGACTTAAGGCGCTGGGGGCCATGTTTGCGGACGTCTGCAAGGCCTACCACTACCGGCGGCCAAAGATGGAGCCGCCATATCTCATATGGGCAGAGGACGGCGCAGAAAACTGGGACGCCGATCTCACCGTCAAGGAGCAGCGCTTTACCGGCGCGGCGGACTACTACACCAAGGACGAGTACGACGCGACCATCGACGCCATCCAGGCCGAGGCGACAGTCTCCGGCGTCTGGCTGGCTCTGGACAGCGTGCAGTATGAGGAGGAGACAAACCTCATCCACTACAGCTGGAGGTGGGTGCTGTAATGGCAACATTACGCATGCAGGGTCTCAAGGAGTACGAGGAGATGCTCAGCAAGCTGGACAAGGACACCGTCCCCATGATCGGCCGGGCGCTCTATGAGGGCGGAAAGGTCGTGGCGGATGAGTTCCGACGCGAGGTCGAGGCGCTGCCGGTCGTGGCACCAAATGTCCGGGGCACCTCGGAGCGTAAGCTCGCGGGCATCACCTCGGAGCAAAAGCGCGGCCTGCTCCAGGGCCTCGGCATCGCCAAGATGCGGAGCCGGGACGGCGTGCATGACATCAAGATCGGCTTTGACAGCTACAACAGCGTACATACCAAAAAATACCCCGGAGGCCAGCCAAATGCCATGATTGCGCGGTCGGTCAACACGGGATCCAGCTTCCGCGCGGCCACCCATTTTGCGGACCGCGCGGCCAGAAACTCCAAAGCGCGCGCCGAAAAGGCGATGCAGCAGCAGTTTGACAAGGACCTTAAAAAAATCTCGGATTGAGAAAGGACTGAAACCATATGGCAAACGGAAGAGTCTGCACCGGTTACAGCCACCCCATGGCGGCAAGCTACGCCGCCTCGGCCGGCACGGTGACCTACACAGACCCCTTTATCATCGCCCGCGGCGTCAGCGTGGATATCTCGCTGACCACGTCGAGCGGTACATCCTTTTATGCCGACAACTCGGCGCAGGAAACCTCACCGGGGAAATTTGTCTCCGGCACCGTAACGCTCACCAACGACGACCCCCTCCCCGGCATCGCAAAGAAAATCTATGGCCTGCCCGAGGAGAAGACTCTGACTATGACCGGCTCCACGACAGTGAAATACCAGGGCTACGGCGAACAGGCGAGCTACCCGTACCTCGGCGTTGGCTTTATCGTCCGATTTCAGCAGGACGGCGCGGAGAGCTTCGTCCCGGTCGTCCTGACAAAGGTGCGGTTCTCCGCGCCGAACACGAGCCGGGAGACCCAGGGCGAGGAGATGAGCTACCAGACCGCGACGCTCACCGGCACCATGGCCCTGGACGACGGCGCCGACAAAAACTGGAAATTTGTTTTTGACGAGCAGACCACCGAGGCGGCCGCCGTGGCCGTCCTGGAGAAGTTCCTCGGCAAGGCATCCTGACACCGGAGGGAGAAACATGGAATACGCGCTCACTGTGCTCGCTATGGCGAAAATCACGGACATCCTCGGCGGCGAGTTTGACATGGGCAAGCTGAACGACGGCAATACCGAGGAGCGGACCGTCCGCCGGGCCGAAATCATGGCTGCCCTCTCTGCCGGAGCCGCCGCAAAGACACGGGCGGAGACCGGCGAGGACGCCCGGGGCCGGTCTGTGGACCACTACCTGAGCCTCGATGCCGCCACATTTTCGGACGAGTTTTCCGCGGCCATGAGGGCCGTGGGGGAAGGGCTCAAACGCAGGGTAAAAGCAAAAAAGCAGTAAGCGCCCCGCCATAAAGCTGGATCATACCTGGCTGGTGTTTTACGGCCACCAGATGGGCATGAGCAGGCAGGAGATCAACGGCACCATATACGGGCAGATGCTGGATTTGATCTCCTGCCTCGCCATTTATGGCGGGGCGGAGCCGGAACCGGAGGAAAAGAGCATGGGACCGCTCGAATGGATGGGGGTGCAGTAAGTGGCGATCAACATCGGGCCAAAGATCAAGGTGGACGGCGAGGCAGAATACCGCCGGGCGATGCGGGACATCATCGCGCAGACCAAGGCCCTGGACAGCGAGATGAAGCTGCTCACCAGCAGTTTTGACAAGAATACCTCCAAGGAGGAAAAAAGCGCGAAGACGTCCGACGTCCTAACACGGAAGATCACGGCCCAGGAGCAGGCCGTCGCGGAGCTGGAAAAGCAGCTTGCAAAGGCACAGCAGAGCTACGGGGCGGGCTCTTATGAGGTGCAGAGCTACCAGCAGCGCCTCAACGAGGCAAAGGCCGAGCTGAATGACACCAGAAACGCCCTCGAAAGCATGAACGAGAGCGTGGACGATGCGTCGGACGGAATGGACGACGCCGGAGGGTCGGCGCTGGACCTTGCGACGGTATTCAAGGGCGGCCTGCTGGCGGACATCGCGAAAGAGGCGCTCGATGCGCTGCGGGAGGGCTTAAAAAAATTTGCGAAAGAATCCGTGCAGGCCGCCGCACAAGTCAAGGCGCTGAACTCCAGTTGGTCACAGACGTTCGGCACCCTGGAGGGCACGGCCAACGAGGCCATTGATCGCGTATCGCAGAGCACCGGCATTATGGCCGAGCGCCTCAAGCAGGCCGGTATGCAGATCTACGCCTTTAACAAGGCGTCCGGCGGCGACAGCGTCGAGGCGCTGGGCATGATGGAGCGGGCGCTGACCACGGCAGCGGACCTGGCCGCCTACTACGACAAGAGCGTCGAGGACACCACGGACAGCCTGCTCTCGTTTTTAAAGGGCAACTATGCCAACGACGCCGCCCTCGGAATCTCTTCCACGGAGTTTACCCGCAACGCCAAGGCGGCGGAGATGTTTGGCACCGAGTTCAAAAACCTCACCGAGGTGCAAAAGCAGAGCGTCCTCCTCCAGACGGTCGAGGACGCGGCCAAGCTCTCCGGGGCAATGGGCCAGGCCGCCCGCGAGGCGGACGCGTGGGAAAACGTCCAGGGCAACCTAAACGAGGCGTGGAAACAGTTTGAGGCCACCGTCGGAACGCCAATCCTCTCGTTGCTAATTCCGATTCTCCAGGGTGTAACTATTGCTGTCGGGGCCCTCACGACGGCGCTCAGCCCGGACGAATATCAAAAGGCGGCGAGAAATGCGTCGGCCTTTGCCGAAAGCGTGGGGCAGATTGAACCGGAGGCAAAGAAGACAAAAAAAGAGGCATACGACCTGGCGGACGAAATTCTCGATCTGAGCGGAAAGGTAAAAGCTGGGACTCCGGCCTGGGATGACTTTAGATACAAGGTACAGCGCCTGAACAATCAGTTTCCTGGGCTAAATCTTCAGATCGACGAGAACACAGGGGCTGTCAATCTGAGCGCTGAGGCAATCCGGGACTTCATCGCGGCAGCCTCCGGATACGACGAGTACATCAAGAATCAAAAGGCGATCCAGGAAATAGAACAAAAAAGATATGAGCTGGACAAACTGCTGAAAGAGGCCCAGGACGAGCTGAACACAAGCATGAAAGACGGCGCTTCCATGTCCGGCCTTGCAGCGACAAACAGCGCATATGCCAACGCCGCAGACGGACAGCGCACAAAGACTGTTTACGAACTGGAAAAAGCAATCGGGGAGCTGGACGCGCAGGAGACCGCTCTCAACGACCGCCAGACGGAGCTCGCCGAGAACGGCTATGCCGTCGAGGAGAGCGCCGACGCGCAGGCGGGGGCCATCTCCGCGGTGAGCGAGGAGGCGACAAACTACATTGCCAAGCTCGCCGAGGTCGGCGAGCAGTACCAGGCGGCGTATGACGACGCGCTCTCCAGCATCCAGGGCCAGCAGGACCTTTGGAAGGAGTTTAATGCCGAGTCTGAGATGACGGTCAACGAGATCGTCGCCAACTGGCAAAAGCAGGCGGAATACTCGGACCAGTACGCGGCCAACATGGCCGCCGCCCTCGCCCGCCCCATCGACGGGATGCGGGAGCTGGTGGCCTCCATCGATGACGGCAGCGCCGAGAGCGCAGCCATCCTGGAGACACTGGCCAACGGCACCGAGGAGGACGCAACGGCCATCATCAAGGCCTTTGACCGCCGCAAGGATGCGCAGGAAAACATGGCGCGCACCATGCAGGGCGCAGAGGTCGCCCTCCAGGAGGAGACAAACAAAATCCTCCGCGACGCGGGCGAGTACGCCGACGAGATCGTCAACGTGCTCAAAAATCCGGACCAATACTCCGAGACGGTCCGGGAGAACATGGAGGCCTACAGGGACGGTCTAGCGGCCATTGCGCCGGACGTCCTCAACTCGGCTCATAACCTCGCGCAGCAGGTCCAGCAGGCACTCTCGGATATCCAAATCACGGTGAGCCCGAGCATGGCAATCAACGGCGGGCGGCTGGATATCAACGCCGCCAAAAACGTGCTTAACAACGCGTACAGCAGAAAGTCGATGGTTTACAAATGACGAGCCAAATTATTTTTGACGGCCGCAGCTCCGCGGACCTCCGTCTCTTCATCGAGCGCCCGCCGGACCCGACCGGCCCGGCACGGCGGCTTACGAAATATCAGATCCCGGGGCGGAGCGGGGACGGTGTCCTCGACCGCGGGGAGCTGGACAACTACGACCAGGAGTATGCCGTCTACCTGTCCGCCGATCCTGGCATGGTGCAGGAGTATGCGGCGCTGACCGCCGAGTGGCTGATGGGCCCGCGGGGCTATGTGCGGCTGGAGGACAGCTACACGCCGGACACCTACCGCCTGGCCATGTTCGCCGGGCCACTGGAGGTAGCCAACACGCTGGGCTCCTTTGGCCGGGCAACGCTCAAGTTTGATTGTCTCCCCTACCGGCGGCTGAAAAGCGGGGACTATCCAGCGGACATCTCCGGCGGCGGATGGCTCGTCAACCCGACGCAGTTTGACGCCCTGCCGCTGATCGAGCTGACCATGAGCGGAGCGGGCGCCATAACCGTAAACGACACCACCATTGAGATCGCGGCCATGACAGGCAAAATCGCAATCGACTGCGAGACTATGGACGCCGCCGGGCCGGACGGGGCCAACCTCAACAGCAAGCTAACGGCGGAGGTCTTCCCTGCCCTGGCGCCGGGCGGAAATCAGATCACATGCACCAGCGGCGTGACGGAAATCCGGATCACGCCGAGATGGAGGACAGTATGAGCGACCAGATCAAATATCCCCGCCTCTACGGAGCGGGTGAGATCGTCTTTGCGGACAACGGCCTCGGCTTTCTCCCGGACGCGCTGAGCTGCATCGTCCGGGAGGAACGCAATGGCGAATATTATCTCGAAATGACGTACCGGGCCGACGGCCTCCACGCGGAAGACATCGCATCCCGGAGCATCATCCTCGCGCGGCCAAACCCCTACGACCAGCCGCAGCCATTCCGGGTCCAGCAGATCGTCAAAACGTCGGAGCGGGAGATCGAGATTTACGCGCCGCATGTGAGCTATGATCTGTCCGGGACGCCCTGCGAGCCGTTCACGGCCGCCAATGCGCCGGCGGCCATGCAGCAGCTCAAGGCAAAGCAGATCACCGACACCCCGTTTACGTTTGAGACGGACAAGCAGACTGTGGCTACCATGACCAACGCGGTCCCGACGTCCTGCCGGGCACTCCTGGGCGGCCATGAGGGCAGCGTGCTGGACACCTACGGCGGCGAGTGGGAGTTTGACCGATGGAGGGCCATTCTCCACGCGTCCAGGGGCGAGGACCGCGGCGCGGCGCTCCGGTACGGCAAAAACATCGCCACGCTGGAGCAGGAGCAAAACATCGAGTCGATGTATACTGCGGTCTATCCCTACTGGCTCGGCACGGACGGCGTCCTCGTGACGCTGCCGGAAAAGACCGTATCCGCCGGCGGGACATACTCCTTCAGCCGCGTCAAGGTCCAGGATTTTTCCGCCGAATTTGAGATGCCGCCGACCGAGACCCAGCTCCGGGGCCGGTGCCAGACCTACATCGGAGCAAACAAGATCGGCGTACCGGCGGTGACGCTGGACGTCACACCGCAGGTGATATCCGGGGCCGACGTCATCAAGCTCTGCGACACCGTCCACATCTACTTTGCGGAGCTGGGCGTCAAGACCTCCGCGGAGGTCATCGCCGCCGAATACAACCTCCTGACGGGCCAATATAACGAGCTTGAGATCGGGACGCCGCGCTACACCTTTGTGGACGCCGTCATCGACAGCCAAAACTACGTAGCGACCGCCCCGCGCACGGTGCAGGAGGCCGTGAACATCGCCACCGGCAAGATCGTCGGCAACGTCGGCGGCTACGTCGTCCTCAACTCCTCCAGCGGCGGGAAATACCCGGACGAGATACTCGTCATGGACGCCCCACGCATCGAGGACGCCGTCAGCGTCTGGCGGTGGAACAAGTCCGGCCTCGGCCACAGCAGCAGCGGCTATAACGGCCCCTACACCCTGGCGGCCCTGGATGACGGATCCTTTGTGGCCGATGTCATCAAGTCCGGGACGCTGGCCTCGGCGGACGGAACGGTTAAATTTAACCTGCAAAACGGCACGATCTCCACGGAGGGGACCCTGTCAAACGGAAAAACCGCAAAAGTGGAGATTGCCGGGCCGACCATCAAATTTTACATCGACGGTGTCCTGGGCGGCTGGATCGCAGATACCGGCGCGGGCATCGAGGTAAGAGGCCAAGACGGGAGCACCGCCTCCATCGGGGGCGCGGAAGGGACCGGCGTGGGACACCTGGACAGCGCAACGCGGGTCTACGGCTCCGAGGTGTGGATCGCGGGCAAAAAGGTCCAGTGGGTCCAGAGCACCGACTTTGGCGGCTATGTGCTGGTAAGCAAGTAAGGAGGGACGCAAAATGAGCATGCAGGCGATCACCCCGATTATCCTGCGCATGGACAGTCCAAACACTCTGCAAAGGGTGTACGCAAAGCAAAACGACAAGCTCAGCCGGTATATCGTGGCATCACTGGCCTGCGGCGCCGCGGCATGGACGCCGCCGGAGGGAGTCGCCGGGGCCATCCGCTACAAAAAGCCGGACGGCACCGCCGGATTTTACGATACCGCAGAGGACGGCACGGACGCCATCGCCATGAGCGGCGCGACGGTCAAAATGTACCTAGCGGAGCAGGTCCTCACCGTGCCCGGCGAGGTGGCGATGGAGATTAATTTTTACACGGCGGCCGGCGCAAAGCTCACGTCCTTTGGCTGGACGCTCATCGTAAAGCCCAGCGCAGTCCCCGACTCGGCCATCCAGTCCACGGACTACTACAACACCCTGACGGCGCAAATCGCCAAGGCGCTGGAGTACAAAAACGCCGCCGCCGCCTCTGCAACGGCCGCAGCGGCCAGCGCCGAAGAGGCAGCCTCAACGCTGGCCTCTGCTGTAAAATCCGTGGACGGGGTCACTCCGGACGACGCCGGGGACGTGGCACTAAATGCACAAAACGAGACCGGAACGTCCGGCATCTGGTCCTATCGCAAATGGGGGGATGGCGTCTATGAGTGTTGGGGGAGCCAGACGTGCACAGGGACGACCGCGACCGCGTGGGGCAGCCTGTTTGCACTGGAGTGCGATATGCCGGACTACCCGATCGAGTTTGTGGACAATCCAAACGTGCAGATCAGCGTGATCCTCAACTCGACGACGGGGTGCTGGCCTGCCGGATACAGCGCGGGATCAAAAACAAACTGCGGGCAGGTCGCGCTGGTACGACCGACGAGCGCGTTTATCAACGCTGCCGTCAAAATATACGCCCGCGGGCGCTGGAAATGAGAGAGGAGGACAATATGTTTGAGCTTATCGGCAGCACTGAGTTGTGGCAGTGGGACACGGGCCGACAAATCGACTGTGCCGGCCTCCAGGCAGGCACAAAAGTACAGTTTGCATACAGCGATACCCAAACACTGAGCACCGCTGTGAAATCTGTGAGCGGGGCCAACGTGGCGGACGTGCCAAACCAGATGCTCCTCCGGTCCGGGGCGCTGATGGTATACGCCTATGTGACGGAGGCCGACGGCGCGAGCTACACCAAATACGCGGCCCGGCTTAACGTGCAGGCCCGGCCAAAGCCGGACGATTACGTCTATACGCCGACCGAGGTGCAAAGCTGGCAGACGATCCGCGACGAGATCGGCGACCTGGACGACCTGACAACGACTGCAAAAAATAACCTTGTCGCGGCCATCAATGAGGCAGCAGCATCCGGAGGTGGAGGAGGCGGCTCCGTCACAAGGGACAGCATCGTCACGGCCCTGGGGTACACGCCGGCGGACGCGCCGGATGCGCTCATCTGCACCATCAGCGGAGCGGGCACGGACGCCAGCCCATATGCCTGCGACAAGACCACCGCGGAAATTGATGCCGCGATCCAGGCCGGGAAGACCGTACAGGCGAAGCTGGAAGGATTTTACTATCCGCTTGTCGCCCGCACCGGCGTCCAATCGTGCGCATTTGCCGGAGCGTACAAGGCATCAAGCATCGTGCGCACGATTATTGTGACCCAAAACGGGACGGTGATGGTCCGGTCGATTAATATGGAGAACGCGGCCAACAAAACGACCGCCCTCTCCGCAAGCTCCACCAATACGCAGTACCCCGGCGCAAAGACCGTGTGGGACGCCATCCCGCATCCGGAGGCCAAGACGGACGCCATGACCCAGGCCGTGGGCAAGGACGCGGACGGCAAGCTGTGGACCGCGCCGGGGGGCGGCGGAGGCTCAAGCGGCATTGAGCTGGTGTATACCTGGACGGCGGACGGGACGACCATGTCGGCACTGAATGACCTGACCATCGAGCCGGGCAAGCTGTATTTTTGCGAGATGATCGTCACAAATAATGCAGATTTGAGCGCAAACGTCCAGACGCCAGTCGCTTACGTCCGAATCGGGTCGGAGGGGAACACATTTACCGGCATGATTGTGGGGGTGGTCACCGGACAACAAAAGTACGCGACCTTACAATCCAGATGGACATTTTTTGTGCTCGGCGGGACGCTCCACTCGGTGTCGGACCGGACACAAAGCGCCCAAAACGTCCCACAAAATGCCGCGTATGCCGCGAACAAGGTGTACATCTACTCCAGTTCATCCGGCGTCAACATCATCAGCGGGACAACCGTCAACATCTACAAAATGGGGTGAGCAAATGAGGATCAGCGAAAACGGGATCATCCGGGACATGACGCAGGCCGAGGAGGCCGAATACAACGCCATGCTGGCCGCGCAGCCTGTGCCGGAGCCGACGGCGGAGGAGCGGCTGGCGGCGCTGGAGGCGGCCATGCTGGAGCTTGTGATGGGAGGCACGGAGTAAATGGTACAGTTTTTGACCTTGCAGGTGCGGCTGGGGCGCATCACCCTTGCCCAGGTGCCAGCAAAATACCGGGAGGCCGTCCGGGCCGCCCTGAACGGATAAGGAGGGACAAGCCATGCAGATCACAGAGGCCATCTGCACCGGCAACAGCCGGTACAGGGCAAACCAGAGGCTCACGCCGCGGGGCGTGGTGCTGCACTCCATCGGCACGCCGCAGCCGGACGCGCGGGTGCTGCGGCAATGGTGGCAGGACGATAAATCCAAGTACGTAGTCCATTACATGGTGGACGATCAGCGGGTGCTGCACTGTATGCCGGACGACCGCAAGTGCTTCCACGTCGGCGGGCCGGGCAACGACAAGTGGCTCGGCATCGAGATGGGCGAGCCGTCACAGATCCATTACACCAGCGGCGCGCGGTTTACCGTCAGCAACCTGGAGGCCGCGAGGAACTACACGCTCCGGACCTACAAAAACGCGGTGTGGCTCCTGGCACAGCTCTGCCGGAGGTACGGCTGGGACCCCTACACGTGCATCGAGACCCACTACGACGTGACCAGGCGGGGCCTCAGCAACACGGACCACGTGGACCCGCAGCACCTCTGGGACGGCCTGGGCCTCGGCATTGACCTCCTGAAGCTCCGGCGGGATGTGGCGGCGGAGCTGGGCGGCGCAAGCCCGGCCCCGGCGGACGAGCACCCCACGCTCTCCAGGGGCAGCTCCGGCGAGGCCGTGGTGAGGATGCAGCAGCTGCTCATCCGGGCGGGCTACAACTTCTCACCCTGGGGCGCGGACGGCATCTTCGGCGACTACACGGACAGCATCGTCCGGGCATTCCAGGCCAGGGCGGGCCTGAGCACCGACGGCATCTGCGGCAGGCTCACCTGGGCGGCGCTGGAGGCCGCAGGGACCGCGGCCGGGAAAACCGGCAGGCTGGTCCGCATCACGGCACAGAGCGGCCTCAACGTCCGCAGCGGCCCAGGGACGGGCTATGACGTGGTCAAAACGCTGGCCTATGGCGGCGCCTACACCATCGTCGAGGAGCAGGACGGCTGGGGCCTGCTCAAGGCCTACGCCGACAAGCGCAACGGGTGGGTTTACCTCGCGCACACCAAGGCCGTGATGTGAAACATACAGGCCAAAACGTGAAACATACAGGCAAAAACGCGAAACATACAGGCAAAAACGCGAAACATAAGGAGGAAAAATGAAACATACGATTATGGCAATCATCGGAGCGCTGGGCGCGGCAATCTCAACCGCGTTCGGCGGCTGGACAAGCGGCCTCACAACACTGATCGTGTTTATGGCCATCGACTACGCCTCCGGGCTGATCGTCGCCGGGGTGTTCCACAAATCCGGCAAAAGCGAAACCGGGCGGCTGGAGTCCGGGGCCAGTTGGAAAGGCCTCATCCGCAAGGGCATGATCCTGCTGATCGTCCTTATCGCATGCAGGCTGGACATGCTGCTCGGCACAACGTACATCCGGGACGCGGTCATTATTGCATTCTGCGCCAACGAGCTTTTGTCGATCACAGAGAATGCAGGGCTTATGGGCGTACCCATCCCCAAGGCCATCACCAGCGCAATTGAGGTGCTAAAAAAGCGGGAGAACGTAGAGACGGAGACAGATCATCCTCCCGACGATAACTGATTTTAAAGACGGCTGCCCGCAAGTGCGGGCGGCCGTTTTTTTGCTACCGAGCGCAAAAAAAGTTTTGCAAATCTGCATTTTGCTCTTGACAAATACACGCAATGCGTATATAATAGAACCATAAGATAAAGCAAAACAAAAGACACCGGCGAGACGAGAAAGGACGATAACCATGAAATACGACGTGAGATTTTCCTGCGGCCACACCCATACGGTGGAGCTTTTTGGTAAGTCCGCCGACCGCGAGCGTAAGATCAAGTGGTATGAGGAGTTCGGAGTCTGCCCAGACTGCTACGCCGAGCAGAAGCGCATCGAGATGACGGTCGCGGCGGAAAAGCAAGGCCTCGAATGCGTCGAAATGCTCTACCGCGACTACAAGCGCGACTACTCCGACTGCAAGACCGTCCCGGGCAGCTACAACGGCGAGACCAAGACAATCAAGGTCTGGTGCAAGCGCAAAGATCAGTAAGGGAGACCAACATCAAAAGCCCGGCCCACGCCGGAGGAAAAAAGAAAGGAATCTGAACAATGGAAGAAATCATGAAAGGCATCGACCCAGAAACCGGACTGTACACCTCCCGGTATTACGCGCAAAAGGACGCGACCGGAGACGATGTGGTCGTCAAGGTCTGCGGAGGGTATCGGATCATGAGCGCAAGTGATTACATCATCTGGCGCAAGCAGAGATAAAGGGGAGGACACGCCATGACGGATAAAATCTTCGCCGCCGCCTGGGCCGAAGCCCTCTCCGGCGCTTATGCCGACCGCGACTCCTATGTCTCCGACTTGGCGCTCTCCTCGATTTGGGGAGACGCCGAGGACGCGGAGGTCCCGGCGGACCGCCTGGACACCCTCGGCAGCATCTGGGATGCTGCGCACATGAGCATCAAGGATATCCGGACCGTCTCCGGCCTCTCCCGCACTGCCTTTGCGGAGCACCTCTGCATCCCGTACCGCACGGTACAGGACTGGGAGCTCGGCACTCGCGCCTGCCCGGGCTACCTCCGCCTCCTGATCGCGGAGCACTTCGGCGTCTTCCGCCGGCCGGAGGCCGACAGATGAGGCTCCGGCTCTGCCGCGTCTGCGGCGTGACATTTCCGTCGGACAAGGAGCAGGAGTCTCTCTGCCCGACCTGCCTCGCGGCTCAAAAGTCCTCGACGATCCGGCAGCGCACCTGCCGCCAGTGCGGCAGGACGTTTCCTGGCGGTCCACGCGCGTGGTACTGCCCGGACTGCCGGGCAGAGAGGACGAGAGAGCAAAACAGGGCACACAAGCGCAACGGGACAAAGCGCCAACTCGGGAGCATCGACAACTGTGAGGCGTGCGGAGCGGAATACATCGTAAAATCCGGGTTGCAGCGCTACTGCCCGGCGTGCGCCGGGGGAGTCGTCAGAGCCAAGGACAACGCTGCATCTCGCGCATACAACGCCGACCATAAAGAGCAGCGGCAGGAACTGCGGGACATGGTGCTAAAGCCCTGCGTCATCTGCGGCGGGATCGTCCCGCGCGGCAGCACCGCCGTCACCTGCTCCCCCGCTTGCGCCGAGGAGCAAAAACGCCGCAGGCAGCAGCGGGCCAGAGCCTCCTCCTGCAAGCACAGCACGAGGCGGCAGCGCACCGGCATGCCGGGCGTCTACTGGGTAGCGACAAACCGAGATCGACCGTGGATGGTACTCCATAAGGGCGCATATATCGGATCATATACCACCAAGGAGGAGGCGTACCGGGCAAAAAGCGATCTGCTGCAGGCATATCCGCGCGCCGCCTCCGGCATGCAGTGGGTGCACCGCCACCCCCAGACCGGGAGATGGCAGGTGACGATCCACGGAGAGTACATCGGGATATATGATACGATAGAGGAGGCGGTCGCCGCCCGAAATAAAGCGCTAAAAGACAAGGCGCGAGCAAAAGACGCGGGCCAAACTCAAGGTAAAGACTGATTCACAAGGCGGCCGACCGGAAACGCGGGCGGCCGCCTTTTTGTCACCGCGCCAAAAAAAGTTTGCAAAATTTACATTTTGCTCTTGACAAATACACGCAATGCGTATATTATAGAACCATAAGATAAAGCAAAACAAAAGCCGCCCGGCCCCGCTGGAGAGAAAGGATAAAAGAAAATGAAGAAAGAGTTTATCAGCAAGATCATGAACAACGCCATCTACGGAGCCGCCACCAACCACGGCGCATACACTTACAAGGCAAACGTATTCACCGGCGAAATCTTCCGCTGCCGCCGCGGCGACGAGGAGCGCGAGTGGATCGCCAACGACGGCAACGTATCCGGTGCCTGGACACTGGTTGCCAACGCATAAAAAACAAAAGCAGCCCCGCAGGGAACGCCTGCGGGGCTTGCTTTTTTTGCCATTAGGTCCGCGCAAACTTGATGCACAAGGCCCCGGCCGCTGTGATAATAACTCTTGGTGCCGGTGGGGCGACACCGGGAATTATTGGCACTGAAATTCCGGCGTCGGTGAGGTCGGTGTGGACCTTGCTGCCGGGGTCGGTGTCCAGGATAGTCCAGACGGTGATCTCGTCGCGGCCTACCTCGACGCGGGCCACAACGGACAGGAGCGCGGTGGCGTCTCCGGAGGCGGTAATGATCGCCAGCAGCTCGCGGAGCCGGTCCTCGGGAATGGCCGAGGCATCGACCTGACGGCGAAGCACCTGCATGTCGCGCTCAAGCTCCGCCTGCTCCTGCTCCAATGCCTCGATCTTCTTTCGGAGGGCCGGGCTATCCAGCCCTCCGAGGATCGCGTCCACGGCGTGGCCAAGCTGAGCGGCCACGCTGTTTTTGCGTGCGATGAGATCGGCGAGCCGCCCGGCGGCCCCGGTCTGGATCGCGCCTGCCTCCTCCCGCAGGATGCGGATGAGCGCGGCGCTGTTGGACGGCTCGCCGAGGACGGTGCGCACGGCTTCGGCCACGCGGGCCTCCAGGTCCTCGACTTTGATGGGCATATTGTCGCAGGTGTGCAGCCGGTGGCGCGCGCCGCAGCTGTAGTACGTATAACGCCCCTTGGAGATGCTGACCACCATGGCCGTTTTGCACTCGGCACAAAACACCTTGCCGCGGAGCGGGTATTCCCGGCGCTCCGGCGGCCTGCCGCCCTGCGCCCTCTTATTTTTTGCCATGCGCCTCTGCACCTCCTCAAAAATCGCTTGATCTACAATGGCTGGGACCGCACCCTCGACGCGGATCAGGTCCGACGGGGCGCTCCCGTGGGTGTTGCGCTTGCCGTCGGGCCGCTTGCAGGTGTGGCCGTACTCCAGCACGCCGATATATTTGGGGTTGCGGAGCAGGTCGTGGAGGCTGTTGCTCCCAAACGTCCCGCCGCGCTTGGTGCGGATGCCGTCGCGGTTTAGGCCATCGATGATCTCCCGATAGCTCCGCCCGGAGGCGTACTCGCCAAAGATGCGGCGGACCACGCCGGCCTCCTCCGGCACGACCTCCAGCCGCCCATCCTTGACGCAGTAGCCGAGGGGCGGTGTGCCGCCGGTGTGCTGGGCGGAGCGGGCCATATAGCGCATTTTGGCGATCACCTTTTGCCGCGTCTGGAGCACCCAAATCTGATTAAAAAGTGCCGTCGTGCCCTCGGCCAAAAAATTGGCCGGGTCGCGCAGGTCGCCGCCCACCATGGGCTGGGTGGCCGACGCGACGGCCACGCCAAGCGCGGCCAGCTCGTCCCGAAACTCAAACCAGGCCGTCATCTTGCGAAACATCCGGCTTTGATCGTAGACGACGACGGTGTCCGCGCCGCCGAGGCGCAGCTCCTCCATCATGCGCCGGTACTGAGGCCGGTCGTCCCGCATACCGCTGACGGCGAAGTCGGCATAGACGCCGAGGACCGGTAGCCGGTTGGCGCGGCACCACTCGGAGCACTTATCCACCTGTACCTCGATGCTGTCCGGGTTTTGGTTGTCCGTGGAGTAGCGCGCGAGGATATACGCGCCGTGGGGCCTCTGCATCAGCGCCACCTCCAGGCCAGGGGGGCCAGGTACGCCGCGCCAGCGGGGCGGGCGGCGTCCAGGCCGAAGCCGAGGGCGTCGCGGAACCAGCCGACGTCGCGATTCAGAATGTCAAAGGCCATCAAAAGCGTAAAAAAAATAACGCACACGGCGAGGGCAATCGCAAGGCGTTTGGTGCGGCGTTCGGACTTCAACAGGGCGCGCTCCAGCTGGGCAAGCTGGCGCTCGTAGAGCTCACGGGCGACGGCCAGCGTGGAGGCGGGGACCATCTCGACAACCTGCGGGGTATCCTGCGAGGCCTGCGGGATATCCTGCGAGGCCTGCGGGATATCCTGCAGGGCCTGCGGAATGCAATGCGGACCTTGCGGGGCCTGCGGAGCGCCCTGCGGGTCCATAGCGGAGCGGGCCGCATCGAGGATATCCGGGTCCGGAGATTTGACGCCGCCGCCCATGTGGTCCCGCAGCGTCGAGGCCGGAACGCCGGTCGCCTCCTCCAGATCGGCCCAGGACATGCCGCTTTTGCGCTTTGCGTCCATGTAATTATACATCGTGCACAATCATCCTCCCGTCCATAATTTAGAGCAGCAGGGCCTGCGGAAAACCCGCAGGCCCCGCAGGCAATCCCGCAATTGACACGCAAACCCCGCAGGGGTTATGCTGATATCACAAAAGATCAATCATCGGAGGCGAAATCCTCCGGAGGAAGAAGGAGCTTCAGCTCGTCGTAATCGTCCATAAAGGAATGAAACGCGGCATTACGCCCGTCGCCGTATGTCGTAAGGGAGCCGTCCGGGTCGGTGGCGAACCGCAAAAACGTCGAATAAGAAGAGTACATATCGCGGAGGACATCGTACTCCTCGGCGTAGGCCTTGGGCGGGTTTTTGAGATCATTGACGGCAATGCGGGCGCTGTCAAGGTCCTTGACCAAGCCGTCCCGCGCAAACTGATAATCGGCGCTGTCAAAGTAGGCAGAGAGCGCGTCGTTAAAATCACGCCAAGAGCCATTTGGGCGGGTATATGGGTCGGTGGCGGTGTCGTACTCCTCATAAATGGCGTTGCTCCAGACGGAATAAATCATGTCGGACACGGAAGCGGCGTCCGAAGCGCTGAGCAGCATATCCACCCGCGCCTGATGCAGGGCCTCGGCATAGTCGCGGTCGCGCTTTTGGACGATGAGCACGACAGCGATTGCGATGAGAGCGACGGCGAGAACTGCGGCGGCGGCAATCGTCTTCCAGTCCGCGCGCCTCTTCGGCTCGGGCTTGGGCACATCGGTCGGAGCGGGCGCGGCGGTAGGCGGGGTTGCCGGAGCCGCTGGCCGGGGCGGGTCCTGGAGGGCGGAGAAGTCTATCGGGTTGATACGATAGCCGCAATTCGGACACGCAGGGGCCTTGTCGGAGACCTCTTTCCCGCACTCGGGGCAGTTGATGAGGGCCATAAAAGCACCACCTTATATAGAATTTGCTGGATTATATAGAAAGTTTAACACTATTCGCCCGTGAGCGAAACCCCCGGATGCAAAAATCGTATGGACGTACAAAAACAAGCCGAAAGGAGTAGTAAAAATGACGAAAGAACGGGAGGTTTTGGTGGAGAGGCTGGGCAAAATCCTGCGGGATGCGCCGCTGGAGGTGCTGCGGGAGCTGTATCTGATCGCTCGGACGCTGACCGGATAGAGCCGGGACATAAAAGAGCAGGCAGACCGTCAAGGGTCTGCCTGCTCTTTTTTTGCGTCGAGACCGTCCACGATGGCGCGGACCTTCGCGGCGAAGAGCTCCCACTCCTCGGGCGTGGTCTCCGCCATAACGGCGAGGACCGCAGCCTCGGTGTCGCTCAGGTCGCCGCCCAGGATGCGCCGGGCGTAATCAAAGAGATCATCCCGACGGGAGCGCTCCACAAACATCGGACCGACCCCCTCACGTAGCCAAACCTCATTGACGCTCAGGTTTTTACAAAAGCTGGCGATGGTGCGGTCGGACGGTGCGCCGGTTTTACAAAGCTTGGAGACGTACTGCGGAGTAACATCCATCCGCCGGGCAAGCTCCACCTGAGAGACGCCGGAAGCTTTTACGGCAGCGGAAATGCGGGCGTTGATTGTATCCATTAAAATCACCACCTTTACTTGGTAAATACATTATACGAAATACCACGCGAAAAGTCAATAAAAAAAGCAACTCAGTTTATAAAATGACTATTGACAAAACAACTGAGTTGCACTATAATACAACCAGGATGACAAATCAAACAACCGAGACGAATGAGGAGGGACAGGCAATGACACCAGCGGAAGAAATCAAGATGCAATCCATGTGGGACAGGCTCGGGAGCCTGACAGACGACCACTATGAGCAAGTACATTGGACCTGTAAATGGATCGACGACATCCTAGACATAATCACCGGACTGGCCATCGCGCAAGGCATCGAGGCCATCCTGATCCTGCTGCTCCTGGCACACGCACTTAAAGGAGGATAAAGATGAAATTTTGGACAAAGAAAGACACCATCGAGGTCATCGTGCAGATCGTCGTCGCGGCGACGGCGTCGATCCTGCTAAACCTGTATCTTTTGCCGAAGTAGAACTAACAGATCAGATGATGCGTAACGAGCGTCGTAATGAGCGCGACGATGACCGGGACGACGACGCTCTTGATGATGTAAGCGCCAGCTTGCTTTGCAGTATAAGCTTTGTGATGCCTACCGGGCTCGGACAAGATGACGGCCGGAGCATACCCCGGGGCTTTATCGTCGTAAAAAGCGAGCCTGTGAGCTACAAGCGCATCGCAAGCGCTCCGGACGTCGTTCCGCGACAAATGGAGATCGAGCTGGAGAGAGTTAAAAGAGCGGCGATGATCCGTGGACTTGACCAGGATCTCCAAAACATTTTTGGCATTACGAGATAGCACGGTAAACACAACCCTTCGAACAGAGATACCACAATAATAGCAAACGCTTTCCAAAACCGCAAGGAGGTGAGGACATGATGAGACTGACTGAGCAGGAGACCGAGTTTTTGGATAAGGTCTTTCCCCTGTTCCGGCAGCTGCCGGAACAGAAACAGCAGGAGGTAAAGACGGCCATGGAGTGGTACCTGGCCGGGAAAAAGGCCGGAATGGCCGAGGCCGAGAACAAGGCCGCGAGCTGATGACATGAGAGGAGGCGGCGACCATGCCAATCAAGATCAAACGGGACGGCGCGCCGGTCAGCGTGCCGGAGTACACAGAGGCCCAGCGCGAGCGGCTCTGGTGCGCCGCCGTCCAAAGCTGGTGCAGGCAACACCCGGACAAGCTCCGGACCACGCTTGCCGAGAAAAAGGAGGTAACGGCGGATGAAGATGCCGGATAAGGACCTGCGGACGCGGGACTACGGGGAATGGCTCTGCGAGGTCGGGAAGGCGCTCATTGCGGAGCTGCGGGGCGCGCAGCTCAGCTACAGGGACGCCATCCACGTGCTGGAGGCGGCGGCCCGGGTGCTGGAAAGCGAAGCCATGAGCCAGGGCATGGAGGCGCTGGCCCCTGGGAGGGAACGCCATGGGTAAGCGGACGAAAGAGCCTCAGATGGAGCGGTGGCGGTACGCCATGCTGTTCCGGGTCACCGTCTCCGGGGAGGAGCCGGTGATCGTGCCGGCCTACGACGAGGCGGACGCCGTGGAGCAGGCGGCGGAGGAGCTGGGGATGGACCCCTGGCTCTGCCGCAAGCTGGGGGCCGAGGTCACGGTGCCCCAGGCCCAGGAGATGCTCCGCTACGCCCGGAACAAGCGGCGGACCCTCAAAATGCGGGTCGAGTGCGAGGGCTACGCGCCCCACGAGTGCCGGGCCTACTGCCGGATGGACGCCGTCATGGACGCGGCCAACGCCTGGGGCGCGGACTATATGCAGATCAAGGACAAGGCCAGGGTCGGGGTATCGGCCCGGCTGCAGGAGTGAGATATGGACAAATTTGAGCAGCAGTCCCTGTTTGACGACAACCCCGCATACAAAGATTTTACGGACAAATTCAAGCCCAAACTGACCACGGACGACTGCTACACGCCGCCGGAGGTCTACGACGCGGTGCGGGACTGGGTCTGCGCGGAGTACGGCATCGACCCCGCCGGGATCGTCCGCCCGTTTTACCCGGGCGGGGACTACGAGCGGCACGGGTACCCGGACGGCTGCACGGTGCTGGACAATCCGCCGTTTTCGATCTTAACAAAAATCTGCGAGTTTTACCTCCAGCACGGCATCCGTTTTTTTCTCTTTGCGCCGGGGCTGACGGTCTTTTCCGGCCGAAACGTCGTCATGCGGACGACGCACATCGTCTGCGAGGCAAAGATCACCTACGCCAACGGCGCGATTGTAAACACCGCCTTTGTGACAAACCTGGGCGGGGACGTCATCGCCAGGACGGCGCCGGCGCTGCGCAGGGCCATCGAGGACGCGCAGCGGAGCGCGAAGCAGACCAAGCAGATGCCGAAATACGAGTATCCGCCCCATGTCCTGACCGCCGCCATGCTGCAAAAGTACAGCAAGTACGGCATCGAGTTTGCGGTGACGGCCAAGGAATGCATGCCGATCAGCAAGCTGGACGCGCAGGCCGGGGCCGGAAAAACGATCTTCGGCTGCGGGCTGCTCCTATCCGAGAGGGCCGCCGCAGAGAGGGCCGCCGCAGAGAGGGCCGCCGCAGAGAGGGCCGCCGCGACGGTCTGGGAGCTGTCGGAGCGGGAGCGCCGCATGGTCGCGGCGCTGGGAGAAGAAAGGAGATAAACCGTCATGGCATGGGACAAAAAGATGAGAGCGTGGGCAAGCGCAGGGCCGGAGAAGAAACGCAGCGGCATCTACCGGGACGGGTGGATGAGGATCACGACGCGGTGCGGAGGGTGGAGCCACACCCGGATCTGCTACGTCACCGCCGCGGAGCACCGGCTCGCGGAAAAGGTCATCGACGCGGCGGCCGGCGGCCTACTCTGGGCCGGAGCGCTCCGCGGGAGAGGGCGGGCGATCCTTCGGCGGCTCCGCCGCCTGGGCCGCCGCCTCGGAGTCTGAACATACAACTAAAAATCTGAAAAGGAGAAGATGAACCATGAAAAGCAGCGTGCGGCCCATTGCGTACCTGGTGACGAGCATCCGGGACGGGGTCAAGGAGAGCCACTACGAGGCACAGGAGGGGCTGGGGCTCCAGGAGGTGCTGGAGCACGACACGGCGGTGACGCTCTACGCCCAGGCCCTGGAGCGCAAGTGCCACGCGCTCCGGCAGCGGGTGAAGCTCCTGGAGCGGATGGCGGAGGCGGTCCGGGCCCGGGAGGACGAGGCATGACGCCCCGGTACGGGCGGTGGAAGAGGCACCCCTGCCGCCAGGACTGCCCGCAGCGGCGGGCCGGGTGCCACGCCGAATGCCGGGCCTACCGGGACTACGAGGCGGACAAGCTGCGCCGGTACGAGGCGGAGGAGCGGGCCCGGCAGGCCTACGCGCTCAACGCCGCCGCGGAGCGGTGGGGCGTCGAGGAACAAAAAAAGCGAAAGAAGGGGGACCGAAAATATGGACAGGGAAAATGAACTGATCCTCAGCGGCATCGGGGCCTGCCCCTACTGCGGGCAGGCGGTGGCCGTGGACCGGCGGGAGGGCGAGACGCCCGCGGACGCGGCGGCCCGGGTCTGCGACTGCATCGGCGCGCGCCAGGCCCGGGAGGACGCGCGGCGGCGGGAGAACGCCCGGACGCTCATCGAGGAGCTGTTCGGCGAGGGCTGCCGGGAGGTCTACGGCCTGGAGCCGGTGACGCCGGAGGCCCAGGCGCTGCTCGTGGCGGCGGCGGACCGGATCATCGAAGGGAGCGTCTCCTCGGCGGTGGTGGCCGTGACGGGCACCTGCAAGGCGACGCTCCGGATGGACGGGAACGGCAGCATCCGGGCCAAGCGCCAGCAGGGGCGCGTCATCGAGCGGACGGAGGGACACTGACATGGCGACCAAGTCCAACACGCGGCAGCGGAAGAGCCGAAGGGAGGACGACGTCCTGGCGGCCATCGCCTCCAACATCCGGGCCGGGATCACCGCCGAGGGGGAGCGGAGCCTCGCCATCTGCGCGGCGAGGGCCAACGCCCTGGGCATGAGCTACGGCCGGTACATGGCCGAGAAGCAGGCGGGGCGCGTCCGGTAACGCGCGGAAAACACGGAAACATCACGACAAGGAGGATACATATGACACGTCAAGAGATCATCCGGGGCCTGCGGGCCTGCTCACACCAGCAGCCGGAGTGCCGGGACAAGTGCCCGCTGTGGATGAGCGACAGCAAGCAAAACAACCTCGTTGCCCTGGACTGCATGGGGCGGCTCATGGCCGAGGCGGCGGCGCTCCTCGAGGGGCTGCCGGAGGAGGACGAGGCATGACGGCGGCGCAGACGGCGGCCATCGCGGCCATTGAAGCACAGCAGCCGAAGACGAGGAGCGCCATCTGGATGGTGGGCGAGCAGCTCAAGGACATGGTGCGGGCGGAGCCGGGCGTTGCGCCCCTGCTCCTGGCGGACCTTGCCGGGAAGGGCATGGGCCTTGCCGACGCGGAGCAGCAGATCGCGGCGGCGGCGAAGAAAAACAAGGTCGGAAATTGCGGCGTGGTGACGCCCGCCGAGGCGGAGGACATCCTCCGCAGCTTCTACGGCCTGCCGCCCCGGGGCACGGCCCAGGAGCCGGAGCCGGAGCGGGACGCGGCCCCGGAGGGCATGCTGGACCTCTCCGCTTTCCTCTGAGGGGGCGCGGCCATGGACGATCTGAAAGACCTCCTGGCAATTCTGCCGGAGGAGCCGGAGAAGGAGCTGCGGGACTGGGCCTTCCTCCACAACGAGGACCTGCTGGGCGGGGAGCTGTGCCTCTTCCGCCGGGAGAGCGTGGAGCTGTACCCGGGGGACCTGGGCTGGCCGCTCCCCGCGCCGGAGGGGGCGCAGGCCAGGCGCGTCTGGGGCGCACGGTGCAGCTGCACGGCCTGCGGCGACGACTTTATCGCCGGGTACGGCAGCGCAAAGCAGGGCGGGATGAAGATCAAGGGCATCCGGATCCTATGCGACGATGCAGGACAGCTTTGGCCAGGCGTGCCGGACAAGGACGAGCTGGAGGCGGTGGCCGACATCGCCGAGGGCGAGGCGCTGAGCTGCCCCTACTGCGGGGCAGAGGTCCGGCTGGTCCACGCCGGGAGCCTGCGGGGCGGGCGGACCTGGCAGCTGCTCCTCTGTCAGGTGACAGCAATCGCCGGGCGGCTCGTCCTCCTCTACTGGATGGCGCGGCGGACGGCGGACGAGTACGGCAATTTTGAGCAGAGCCCCCGGCCCTGGGAGGCCGTGGTGCTGGACCGGGACGGACGGCTCCGGCGGATCACTCACGTGGTCCGCGGGATGTACGGCGCCAAGCCGGCCCCGGCATGGCGGCTCTGCGGGCGCTTTCGCGCGCCGGAGGAGCTGCGCTACTACAGCTGGGACGCGGACGGCCATCAGCAGATCGGGGCGCGGGTCTTTGCCCGGGTGCCGGACCTCACGGGCACGACGGGCGAAAAGACGGGCATCGAGGACTACATCCGCAGCGGCGGGACCTGGTGCGCGGCCTACCTGGGCCTATGGCGCAGGCACCCCAACGCAGAAAACCTGGCCCGGCGGGGCTGGGGACGCCTCCTGGAGGACGAGCTGGACCGCAAGGCAGAGAACAACGTCCGGACCGGGAGGACGGAGGCGCCGGACATGCCGAGCGTCAACTGGGAGGCCAAGAGGCCCCACGAGATGCTGGGGATGGACCGGGCAAGCTGCAAGGCCCTGGCCGGGCGCTGGGGGTACGACCGGCTGAGGCTCTGGGGCGAGTATACCACGGCCTACCGGGACGTGACGGCGCTGGAATTCGACACGGCGGCCCGGGAGACGAGCTGGCGGACCCTGGAGCGGATCGTGGACCGGTGCGTCGGGGACGGGGACGCGCTGCCCGTCAGCCGGGTGCTCCCCTACCTCCGCCGCCAGGCGGCGAAGGAGGACGGGAACTGCGCGACCCAGGCAAACCTCCTTTTCGACCTCCGGGACATGCTGGAGGACCGGGACGCGGAGCCCACGGACTACGAGCTCTGGCCCAAAAACCTGCGCGCGGCCCACGACCGGCTGGCGGAGGAGCGGAGGCAGCGGAGGGCGACGCACTACGCCGCGGATTTTGCCCGGCTGGCGGAGAAATACGCGCCCCTGGCCTGGCGGGACGGCGACCTCTGCATCCGCGTGGCGGCGGCGCCGGAGGAGCTGACCCGGGAGGGCGAGGTGCTCCACCACTGCGTGGGCGGCTATCACCAAAAGCACGCGGCGGAAACGGACGTGATCTTCTTCGTGCGCCGCGCCCGCCGACCGGAGCGGAGCTATTACACCCTGGACATCCGCATGGACACGGACATGCCGTGGGAGGTGCAGCTGCACGGCTACCGCAACGAGTGGTGCGACCGGGGACGGCTCCACATTCCGCAGCGGGTGCGGGATTTCTGCGACCGATGGGAGCGTGAGGTGCTGCGGCCCTGGGCGGCGGCACAGAAAGACAAACAGACAAACATCAAAAAGCGGAAAAGGAGGATCGCATGAGCGAGCTGGTCACGGTGCGGGACATCCAGACCGTCACCACGGAGATCTGGATGATCCGCCGGCAGGTGGAGCAGACGGCGCTCTCGGGCGCCATCGAGATCGGGCGGCGGCTGACGGAGGCGAAGGAGCTGCTGCCCCACGGGGAGTGGGGCAAGTGGCTGCGGGAGGAGGTGAGCTTTTCCCAGCGCACCGCCAACAACTTTATGCGGCTCGCCGCCGAGTACGGCGACGCGCAGGTGTCCCTCTTCGGCGGAAATTCGCAGGCGCTTGCGGATCTGCCCTACACCAAGGCGCTGCAGCTCCTGGCGGTGCCGGAGGAGGAGCGCGAAGCCTTTGCGGAGGAGCACAACGTCGCGGACCTGAGTAGCCGGGAGCTGGAGAAGCTCATCCGGGAGCGGGACGCGGCCCAGGAGGAGACGGCCCAGGCCGAGGCGGCCCGGGACGAGACGGCCAAGCGGCTGGCGGCGGCGCTGGAGGCCCAGGAGGACGCCGCGAAGGTCGGGGCGGCCCAGCGGAGCCGGGCGGAGGCGGCCGAGGCCAGGGCCAAGGAGCTGGAGGACAAGCTGGATCGGGCGCAGAAAAAGGCCAGGGAGGCCGCCGCGGCTCTCAAGGCGGCGCGGGAGAACCCGGCGATCCCCCAGGACGCCATGGACCGGCTACGCCGGGAGGCGGAGGAGCAGGCGGCCAGGGAGGCCGCCGAGCAGGCCGAGGCCCGGCAGGCGGAGCTCCGCGCCGCCCGGGACAAGGCGGACGAGGAGGCCCGCCAGGCCCGGGAGGCCGCCCGGCAGGCGGAGGAGGCCCGGGACGAGGCAAAGCGGCGGCTGGCCCTGGCCAACCCGGACGCGGCGGTGTTTGCGGCCCTCTACGGGCAGGTGCAGGAGATGTGGAACCGCCTGCACGGGGCGTGGATCAAGGCGGCGGCCGCGGACGCGGCCACCGGGGAGAAGCTGAAGACCGCCGCGAGGGCGCTGGCGGAGAAGTGGCGGAAGGAGGAATGGTGATGAGCGACAAAAAGCGGGAGAGCCGGAGCAGGCGGCTGGTGACGATCCGGGTGACGCCGATGACGTACCGGCACCTCTGCGCCATGGCGGAGGTGAGCGGGCTCAAATTCCCCGGCCAGGCCGTGGACAAGCTGGTGCGGAGCCTGGCGCTCCAGGCCCGGGACGCGCGGAGGGGCGTATGGAGATCCGAGTGATCAAGGCCCCGGAGGGCGTGCTGCCGGAGCTGATGCCCGAGGTGGGCGCGGTCTACCGGGCGACCAAGAGCGTCCGGCGGCCCGGCGTCCAGCAGTTCCAGGATTTCTGCTGGATCGAGCTACACGGAAAGAAGATCGTCCTCCGGAAGGGGGAATACGAGATCGTGGCGGAGGACCCGCCGGAGGAGGAGACCATGCACAAGGAGCAGGAGCAGGAAAAGGCACCGGTCCAGGAGGCGCTGCCGGCGGCGGAGCCCCCCCAAAAAAGAGGACCGAAGCCCAAGGCGCAGGAGGACGCCGCGCCCCAGGGCGCGAAGCTCGACCTGCTGCGGGCGGAGCTGGAGGAGATGCTGGACGCGCTGACGGCGGAGCGGGCCAGGAGCAGCCGCCTGGAGCGGGCGCTGCTGGCCCTCACGCTGGAGCACTACGGCGGATAACGCAAAAGCCCGACGCCGGGAGACCGGCGCCGGGGCTTGCGCTCTGCGTCCGGGAGACCGGGCGCGGAGCGGAGGCTGAGCCGCTTTGGGGCGGCGCATACCTTATTTAAATAACGCGCGCACGCGCGTTTACGCGGACTTGTTTACCGCCTAAGTTTAGGCCCAAATCTCATCAGAGGCAAAATGAGGAGGAGACCGGCATGGCAGCGGACGGATACTGGGCGATCGGCACGACGGAGGCCGGGCCGATCGGGGAGAAGATCAAGTACTTTACCCCGGGCGAGGTCCCGCCGAGATCAGAGCGCAAGCGGAGAGCCGATCTCCGCAAGCAGCGGCAGAACGATAATAACGCAAACCGCAGGGTCGCCCGAATCATCCATGCCAATTGGCCCATGGGGTCCGGGACGCTCCTGCTCCTCAGCTACAGCCCGGAGGGAGTCAAAAAGCTGACTGGGGGCGCAGACTATGATGCCCAGGACGCAGAGACCTGGGACAGCGTATTCGCGGCGGCCCGGCATCAGCTCTCCCTGTTTGTCCAGCGCTGCCGCTACGCCTGCAAAAAGCAGAGCGTCGAGCTGCGATACCTGGGCTTTACAAGCGACCTGCATTTTGACGGCAAACTCCAGGACTACGTACATACACGCATCCACCATCACCTCATCGTCAACCCGGAGGCGGCGGAAATCTGTAAACGATGCTGGCGGCTCGGGGCCGCCGGAGACCGGCCGATGAAAAAGACGGCGGACCACACGGACCTGGCCTGCTACCTGATGGACCAGTGCCGCCGGATCGACGAGCGCAAAAAATACGTCCCGGCGCGCAATCTGCGCAAGCCCCTGGAGCGGACGCCGCGCATCAGCTGCTCCAGCCGGGAGGTGCAGCCGCCCAAGGGCGCGATCCTGCTCTACCGTTCGCCCTTTGAGGTGGGGCGGCCCCAGTATATCCGGTACATCCTGCCAAAGTGGACCAAGGCGGGCCAAGAGGAGGACGACGATGGACAAACGATCTAAAACCAGAGATTTTTTGCGCGGATACCGGCTGAGAGCTGCCGCAATCGATACCATGCCGGCACGCGTCGAGGCCGCGGAGCGGGCCGGGCAGACAAAAAAGGCGGATGCCATCCGCCGTGCCGCAGAGCTCGCCGCCGCCGAGAATCTGGCGACGGACCGTGCGCTCGAACTGCTGACGGATCGGGAGCGGTTGGCCGTGAAAATCCTATACATCGAGGACAATGCAGAGGACCGGATCGGGCGCGCTATGGCAGCCGCCGGAGTGACGGAGCCAAAGAGCGTCTATCGCCTGGCAAATCGCGCGCTGGACAAGGTCGGCATCGTACTCCTCGGGCCGTCTCGGGGGATGACAAAAAACGGACAGTTACAAAAACGATAACCGGTATTAAAATAATCACAGAGGAGCTGATTTTGTGGACTATGGCGGGAGCCGCTGGAAGGCCAAGCGGCTGCACATCCTCCGGCGGGACAAGTATCAATGCCAGGAGTGCAGACGGTACGGCAGACTGACCCAGGCCACGGAGGTGCACCACATCAAGCACGCGGACGAGTACCCCGAGCTGGTGTGGGACGACGCCAATCTCATCAGCCTCTGTCACGGGTGCCACAACAAGGCGCACCCGGAAAAATCAAAGGTGGCATCAAACGCCAGGAGCGGGCGGCGATAGCCCCCCCACCTTCGGGA
>ERZ1026772.389-NODE-389-length-32887-cov-7.579404_pt1 | contig 32887 bp, 30 predicted proteins | sample MGYA00380124_ERZ1026772 | MGnify/ENA primary metagenome ERZ1026772 (study PRJEB33269, sample SAMEA4719760) | human gut metagenome | biome: human-associated habitat; feature: organic feature; material: feces | place: Cameroon | collected 2013-10 ...
GCCCGTATTGAGCGGCCAGCGAAATAGGGCGATAAATGAGCCCGTATTGAGCGGCGAGCGAAATAGGGCGATAAATGAGAAAAAAGATGTAAATAGATGTATATATATTAAAATTCTGAGGCGATGAGGGTTGTTTTTAGGGTATAAGTTTCGCCAGGTTGTATATATTCGAGGGTAGTTCGGAAAGGGTGATAGCCATCACGAATGATGGTAATGCGTCGAGTGCCGGCGAGGATTTCGAGAGGAACTTCGGCGGTGTTGATGCCGTTGCCGACGGCGGCATCGTCGACTAGGATGGTGGCGTCTTTGGGTGTGACGTCGACGAAGAGGCGGAAATCGGCGTCGTTGCGAGGCATAGTGACGGACGAAGCGCAGGCTGTTGCGGCGATGGCGAGTGTGGCTAGCGAGGCGAGTAGAAGTCGTTTCATAGAATCTCCGTAGTGTGTGGGTCGCGGCGATTTGCCGAAAGCGACCAAACGATGATTGGTGTAGCATATTTTTTCGAGAGTTGGAATAATGAGGGGGCGCTTGGCGTCTTGAAAGGCGCGGTGGCGCGTTTATGGCGTGCTTGAAGGCGCGTTTGCAAGGACATCGCCAGTATTGTTGCGATTTTTGGCGTCGCATTTGATAGGATAGAACATGTTACATTTCAAAGATGAGTTTGAGACGGACGATTACAAAGTCATACGCCATTGTATAGGGAGTTTTGGCGTCAACACGTATATTATAATATGTAAGAAGACGCACAAAGCGGCAGTAATCGATCCTGGTGGAGAGGTAGACGCGCTTGTGGAGTGTTTGCGCAGTCATGATGCACAGGTTGATTGGATGTTGTTTACACATGCACATATCGATCATATAGCAGGTGCGCAGGGGCTTGCCGATGGGGTTTCAATTGGCCATGTGGCGTATCATCGAGCCGATGATATCGTGGTGGAGCACATACCGGATATGTGTAAGATGTTTGGCGTGCCTGTGGCGCCCATGCCGAGGCGGACGGATGATTTGGCGGAGTCGGCAGAGTTTTCGGTTGGTGGATTGCAAGTGCGGACGATAGCGACGCCGGGGCATACGCCTGGTGGTGTTTGTTTTTATATTGCCGAGCATGGGCTTTGTTTTACGGGTGATACGCTATTCAAAGGTAGTGTAGGTCGCACCGATTTCGAAGGCGGCGATGGTCATGCTTTGCGACAATCGCTCGATTTATTACTTTCGATACTCGGCGATGATGTGAAGATATTGCCGGGGCATGGGAAATATTCGACAATGGGGGCAGAACGCGCTAGCAATTTTTATTTAAAGATCGATAAATATCGTTAATTGAAATCGTGGCTGGACGTTATTGAAGTAAGAGTCGTTTGAAGGGTTTTGAAGATGTCGGCAGAGCAAGACTGGCAAAGTGCGCTTGATGGATACATAGCGCAAGGCGAGCCTGAGCAAATTGAAAAGATCGAAGCATGGCAAGCGGGAATCGGTTTGCAAGCTGTCGATGGATTGAAAACATCGACGTATTTGCTGGATACGGCGAAGGCTCATAATGTGTAGGAAGAAGAAAGGAGAGAGAATATGACAAAGATTTTATTCGTATGCCATGGCAATATATGCCGTAGTCCGATGGCAGAGTTTATTATGAAAGATATCGTATCGAAGGCGAATTTGAGCAAGAAGTATGAGATAGCTTCGGCGGCGACGAGTACGGAAGAGATAGGGAATGCGGTGTATCCGCCAGCGCGAAGAAAGTTAGCGGCCAATGGTATATCGTGCCAAGGGAAGACGGCGCGCCAGATGACGAAATACGATTACAGTTATTACGATTATATCGTCGCGATGGACGACAATAATTTGCGGAACATGACGCGATTTGTGGGCAATGATCCGGATAACAAGGTGACGAAGTTGTTGGAGCACACGTCGCGCGGAGGAGGTAGTGTCGCGGATCCGTGGTATACGGGAAATTTTGATATTACGTGGGATGATATATATGAGGGGTGTATGGGGCTATTGAAAGAGATAGAGGGCGAGGCGTAGTTATTCGTCGATGGAATAATCTTCGTTGGGCTCATCGGCTACGTCGATATCGGTTTGTTCTTGTGGTACGTGATTGATATCGATGTAGAATGGTGTCGTTTCGAGTGCGATAGACTGTGCGATGGACTCGGTTTTTTCGGCTTTTGAGCCCAGGATAGCGCCGATGAGAGTGCTACTACCGAAAGCATAGTTTTTAGATTCGTTTGCCTGTTTGAACCAATTTCGTATGGATTCGACGCGTTTTTGAGCGCTGCCCATGATTTGCATAGAAATCCGGACGACGTAGTTATCGGGAGGTAGTTCTTTGAGAGTGAGAGCGTGTATACCGATATGTGAGATAGCTTTGATGAATTTATCTTCGCTGTTGTATCGTTGCCATGATTTCGCGCCGCGCCATAGGATGAGGCAAGGCGTATTGAAGGGATCGATATAGCATCGTTGTGTGGCTTCGAGGCGACTACGTTGCAAAACTTTCGACTTATCGGCATTCATCAATTCGATGTCGAGTTGAATTGTGTTTTCCCATCCATTTGTGAGTATGCGTTTTGTGGTTTGTATATAATTATATATATTTAGTGTACAAATGATTCGTTGTTCATTTTCGACGCATTGGAGGAAATCGTCTGGTTTTGGGTTTTGAGCGTATGCGTTTGACGAATATATACAAGCCCAGAAGGTGGCCAAAAAGTAGAAAGCTAATCGTTTCATATCGATCACCTCGGAATAAGGTTAAAGATATGAGCGAGAGTTAGGCTAAATAAGCCGTATTCGGTGCGCATTCTGACGCCGAGATTGAAAGACATATCGACGGGGAAGACATCGCGTTTTGCATTATTTTTATTGGCGATTTGTATAAATTCGTCTTTATCTGAATTTGCCCAGATAGCGGAGACGAGTCCGAAGAATTCGACGCGTTGTTCGATGGGTTGCCAAGCGTAGCTAATGGAGAGTCGGGCGAGGAAGTCTTCGTATGAGAGGCTTTTAGCGCCTGTGCTAAAGATATCGAAAGCGCCGCACGATGAAGGATTGAGGATGCCAATTCGGGCTGGGGCGAGGTCGTAGAAATCGTTATAGAAGAACTTTTCGAAGAAAGGCGCATCGCCCAAGATGCCGCCTAGGAAAGTACCGATGCGCAATAGATGGACGGGGCTACCGAGTTGAATATTGCTTTGGTGCATCAATATCATTTTAATATATTGATAATTCGATGCTTTTGTTTTGAATGTGCCACTGATGCCGAATTGGACGACATGGCCGTCGTTTGGCATTTGGTGTCCGCTTCGCGTGTCGTAGGCGATCATGGCGCCGAGGTCGAAGTGATTGCTCCAGTTTCGTTTGAGGAAATGGTTGAGATCGGGGGCGAGTGCGTCGAGTTGATGATGTCGACGGATGCGGTCGTATGAGGTTCGCAGGAAGACGCGGAAATCTTTAGTAATGCCGTAGCTCATCCCGATGGTGGCGCCGTGGCGTTGGAAATCGATGTCGTCGAGGTGTACGAAATCGTCGTTTCGGTTGCCGTGTTGCCCGAAGCTCGGCCCGTAGATGCCTTCGTGACCGTTCATCGTATGAATATTGAAGAGCAATGAGAGCGGCAATTTGGCGATCGACGGCACGTAGTATGACAAATCGAGCGTGTAATCGTTTGACGACGTTGCAGCGTAGACCATGCGCATGCGATCGAGGGGGGCAAACATGCTTAGCCAAGTCACGTCGAGCCCGTGCCAATACGTCGATTTGGAATCGGTACCGATATAATATTGATTGACTTGAATGGGAGAACGTTCTTCGACGTTGAGGTCGATACGCAGACTGGAACTCTCTTTGCCGGGGCGTAGCTTCATTTCGACGTGTTCGAAGCGGCCTGTGAGAGCGAGTCGAATACGGCAATCTTCGAGTTCTTCGAGCGTCATGTGAATGGCGTCGAGGTCGTCGAGATCCATGAGTTCGAGGATACGCTTTCGCGACGTATAGGAATTGCCGGCAATATGAATGCTTTCGATGCTGTATTCGGGATTTGGGAGTCGGATATCGTCGGTCGAGGTATTGGCATCGACTTTTGCGATTTGCGTTTCGGCATCGTCGATGATTTGGTTTTCGATGTGCTGAGCGTCGGCGTATTCAGGGTTATCGTCTTCGTAAACTTCTCGTAGCGTGGCGCTAGGGAGGAGCATCCATTCGTCGTCGGAGGCATCGACGATATTGGGCTCGTCGTTGGAATTGGGCGCGTCGTTGGGATTGGGCAAGGCGGAGGAATCGGGCAAAGATCGCACTTCGTCGACAACTCGAGGATTGGCGTGGGAAGTGTCTTGAGCCCAAGCGCTTTGAGCCCCCGACGCCAAGATGACGAAGAGAGCGATGATAACGATTTGGATGAAACGAGTATTCGCCATGTTTCGATCGATGAACAGTGAGTGAAAATGGAGCTACGAAGCGAGCGTATTGGTCTTATCCGACGAAGATGTGGAATGATTTACATCTTTCGATGTAGTCGCGATAGGTGCCCGAAATGTCGATAATGCCGATAAATTCGGTGCCGCGGCCAGGGCTAATATTGACGATGAGTTTATTGAGATTCTCCATGATGAAGTAGAATCCCATGCCGGCGCCGCCTTGTTTTTGTTCGATTTGGTCGTCGCCCATGGAGAAGCATCGGACGAGGTAGCCGCGGATTTTTTCTGGCGTGAGGGATCCGAATCGGTCGTGGACGGAGATGAGGAAGTTCGTGCCATCGCTTGCGAAGGAGAAGAAGCAAGTTTCGTTGGGTTGGAGTTCGACGGGGATGGTACGGGATTGACGCGCGTAGGGTCGGACGCCGTTTGGATAGATCGGTGCGTTGTAGATGGCGTTCATGAGGAGTTCGTCGGCGACGCCAGCGACAGCGGAGATGATGCGTTTGTTGATGCCGATATTGGTGGCATATTCAGACATGGCGTTGAGTAGCGGGTCTTTTTGAAGGCTGGAGGAGACTTCGTAAGTCGTCGGAGTTGCGCCGTAGCAGAGGTATTTATCGATGCCGAAGATATCGTTTCGTATGATTTTGCCGACGGTAGTGATCAATTCGCCTGGAGAAAACTCGTTAGATTTAGCGACGATATTGCTCGCGAAGGAGAGGTCGAAGATGTGTCTCATTTCTTCGCGGTTTCGTCGTCCGGCGAGGAGGAGGATACGCGTACGGCCGCTGACCCAGTGCGAGGCGGGGAGTTGTGCAAACCGTTGTAGGAAGGCGTCGAGCGCGCCGTGATCGTCTTGATTTGTCTGAGTTTGTTGGTCGTAGTCGACGACGAGCAAGTCGATATTTTGTGCCATAATCGTCTGTTCGGCTTCGGCCAAATTCATGACGACTTTGAGATTACACCCCGTCGCCGACAGCGTCTTCGTCAACATCTGCAAGTCTTTATTTGACGAGGAGAGCAAGAGAATCGTCGCAGTATCGGCAAATAATGTGGGTACGACTTTCATAGTGATACCTTTAGTGTGTGAACGTGGTCGTCGTGAATGCGAGAAAGTTAGAGCCTTCGGTCGAGTTTTTTGTCGAAGGCCTCGAGCGTTGGGACGTATTGGACTTGGAATGGGTTGAGGTATATGCCTTCGTTTCTGTCGTTGAATTGAGCGGTTTGGAAATCGACTTTTGCGACATCTGGTTCGATGGGCATATAGCTGAGAGAAGTACTTTTTCGCGTCATGGCGACGCGTCGATAGCTTCCTGCGTCGCTAGAATCGAACGAGGCGATGCCCGTAATGAACGACGACGCTCGAACTTTAGTATTGAGGAGAGCGGATTTGACGCGTTCGGCTTTTTCGCCGCTGAGTCGAGAGCCGTTGATAGCGACGATGGGGAGTCCGACGGCAGGCGAAGTGTAGACGGTCGTGAATCCGCTGTCGTATCCGTCGTAGACGAGGGAGATATCGGCTTTTCCGACTTCGATGGCATTGATCGCGGAACGGACGTCGCGCACTTCGTCGACGGAGCCGAAGTATTCGTTTGCTTTGATTTCGTTTCCGAGAGCGGAGGCGGTGACGAAAGCGTTTGCCATAGATGTGTTGGCGACGATGGCGAGTCGTTTACCGCGGTAGTCGTAGAGCTTAGAGCTCGCGCCACGGCGCGTGATGACTTTGAAGGAGCGCGAGGTTTGTCCGCTTGCGGAGAGCATGCCGACGGGTTTTAGGGAGCCGCCTTTGCTGGAATAATAATCGGCATCGAGGATGACGACGTCGATATTGGAACGTGCGCTTTCGAAGTCTGCGGCACGGGCAAATGCTTGTGCGGTCCAATTTGCTCCGGTGGCCTCGGAGAGCGATTTCGCAATTTTTGTGACGTATGCATTTCGCTCTGCGCCATCTTTGAAGTCGAGGTTTGGAGCAAAGATCGCGACAGTTTCGGCATGGCAAAGCGCGGGAATGGCTGCCATGATCAATGTCGATGCTATCGTTCGTAATTTCATGATAATCCCCTATTTGATCGCAGAGAGGCAGAGCCCATGCCTTATTCAGTTTTGAGGTTATCGCCCCAGACGCGTTGCTTCGTCGTGAGCATGCTCTTGACATCGCCCGATTTACGCGAGCTGGCGATGGCGACGTATTTTTCGTAGTATTGCGTAGCTTTTGCGCCGTTTCCAGTGGTGTCGAGATAGATGGCATAGTTGAGAACGGCTTCAGGAATGCCTTGTTTAGCGTATTTCTCGAGGACTTCGTCGGCGTTATTGAGTTGTCGAGCCTGCAGTCGCGCCAAGACGGCATTGTATTGGTCGGCAGTGGTCGCCCCACCGAGGGAATTGAGCCTATTGTAGTTATCGAGAGCGGATTCGTATTTTTTATTTTTTAGTGCCTGGTATCCGAGTTTTCGTCGGACAGCGGCTTCGAGGGATTTGGCGGCCGGAGAAGATTTGCCGCTTAGGAGTGATAGCGAGCTATCGAGGTTACCGGTTTCGTAGTAGGAATAGGCGAGTTCGAAGGAGACGTCGAGTGTTCCGGTTGGAGTAATTTGTCGTCGAACATCGATGGGGAGTTCGTCGTATGTTTCTTTGAGCGCTTCGAGTGCGCCACGAGCGGCAGAGAATTTTTTATCGCGCACGGCGAGGACTGCGCTGAGGTAGTAATATCGGACGAGATCTGCATCGTCGAGTCCGTCTTTATAGCGTTCGACTTTGGCCAAGTATTGCGCCATGGAAGTGTAATCGTTCGATTTATAGTCGCGCATCGCGCCTTGTAGTGCGACGATGGCCATGGCGGGGGAATCGATGACACCGGCTTTTTCTGCGCTTTTGAGCGCGGTTTCAGCCTCTTGCCATTTTCCGAGATTCGAGAGAGCGACGGCAAGCAAGTAGAATCCGGCGCCGCCTATGGCATCGTCGGACTGAGAATGGCGCAAATTCTCGAGTCGCTTGACGGCGGCATCGTAAGCGCCGTCGAGCATATCGAATTGAGCCGCCAATCGGATGACGTCGGGTGCGTCGGCGCTGATTTGTTCTGCGGCTTGATAGGAATCGAATGCTTCGTCGGGTTTTCCTTCGAGTAGTCCGAGCTGAGCCATACTGCAATGCGCTTGGACGGAATGAACTTCCATCGAGAGAGCTTGGTCGAAGTACATGCGAGCTTGGTCGAATTCGCCAATCATCATCGCATCTTCGCCTTGGTGTAGGAGCGTGAGGCTAAGCATTTCCCAAGCTAAGTTGTTATCGAGTTTGTCGTCGATGAGCGCCATGAGTAGCTCGGAGGCTTGTGTATAGTTGCTGACTTCGAGGTATTCGCGAGCGAGGTAGACGCCATAGAGGGAATTGTTTCGGTTTTCGTCGTAGAGTCGTTGATGAATGGCGAGAGATTCGTCGGTTTCGCCTTTTTTTCGAAGCATGACGGCGCCGAAGTGGAGGTCGTCGGGGTTTTGAGTCGATTCGATGAGGGTTCTGACATCGTCGAGAGCTTTATTATCGCCGCGCATCATGCGGATATAGGCGAGTTTTAGCTTAACATAGCGATAGTCTGGCATTTTTGTTTGCAGAGCTTTGAATGCTTCTTCGGCTTCGTCGAGTTTGCCCAATTTGAGCATGGCATCGGCTTTGAAGTACTCTGCGCCCATATGAGTTTGGTCTTTTTCGAGGACTCTATCGAATTGTTTGATGGCGTCTTCGTAGCGCCCAGACAAATAATAAGCGCTAGCGATCGTATAGAGGATATCGAGTCGTTTTGGTTCGGCTTTATAGGCTTGTTCGTAGAGTTTGACGGCTTCGTCGATTTGACCGCGTTCGAATTTGACGTGTCCCATATTGATAGTGGCGACGACGTCGTCGGGAGCGAGTGAGAGTAGATGGGAGAGAGCAGTTTCGGCGCCGTTGACGTCTTTAGCTTGGATATAGGCGGCGGCCAAGGCGCGGTATGCGTGAGCATCGTTAGGCGTTGCCGCCGCATATTGTGCGAAATACTCTTGGGCTTTGAGCGGGTTACCGTTATCGAGATTGATCTTGCCTAAGACGAAAAAAGCTTCGGGGAGATCTTTTCGCTCCGCGACGACTTCGCTAAGAATGCGTTCGGCTTCGTCGCCATCGCCGGATTGATAGAGGTTTAGGCCCAAATAGTGTTTGAGTTCGACGTTGCTCGGGTGTTGTTCGAGAGCTTTTTGGAGCAACTGAATCGATTCGCCGCTGCGATTGAGTGCGTAGAGGACGTATCCCAATCGGATATAGGCTTGAACCATATTGGGTTCGGCGTTGATCGCTTGTCGGTATTCTTTTTCGGCGTCTTTGAGAAACGACATATCGCCTTTTTCTTCGGCTCGACGCTCTAATTTGATCCCGTTATCGTAGCTTTCTTGGGCTTGCTTAGTGGCATAGTGGCTTTGAGCATAGGAATCGGTCGCACAGATGGCTATAGCCATCGCCATTATTACACTTATCCATCGACGCATGCACATACCCCTCGTGTTATGGGTCAACTAAAACGGCTACAGTTTACCAACAATCCATCTGGTTGACAAGATCCGCACGCGGGGGCGTGTGGCGTTTTTGACATGTTCCGCACGCGGCGGCGGGCGGCGGGTTTGACATGTTCCGCACGCGGCGGCGTGTGGCGTTTTTGACATGTTCCGCACGCTGGTGGACGGAGATAGATGGATTATGGGAATGGATTGTTACCGATGGCGGAATGGAATGTGCAGACAGCCGATTTGAGTTTTTCAATGCCATCGGGGCAAGCAGGAGGTTCGATGCAATGGCTCGAATTTTCGACACAAGCGTTGTCGCATAATTGCGAGAAGACTTTTGAATCGGCGACGATTTGCGTAGCGATATCGCCGAGTTGCGCGGCGACGAAGGCGTCGTGATCGCGATAAATGCCGAAGAAATAGACGTAGAGATCGTCGTTCCACAGGGGGGTGTTTGAAATGCGCTGTGCGCGTTCGGAGCAAGAGATAGACGTATCGAAGATGGCGTTGCGCGCTTGGGCAATAGCTTGTCGGCGTTGATCGAGGAATTCGGCGGGCGTGATAGATATCGTGCCATCGAAATCGTAGCCGGCATCTTTGAGGATGTTGAAGAGTTGGCGCGTGTGGCATTGCCGTTGGCACATATCGTCGCCATCGCGACAGAGTTCGAGGCATGCCATGGTAAAAGTCGTGCCAGGGGTTTTGACGATGGGGCGTCTTTCGTCTTTATCGATTTGTATGGCGTTGCACTTGGCCTGTGGTTGATCGGCGTTTTGTTCTTCGGAGCACGGCACTTGAGCGGTATTGTTTTTGTCATCGGAGACGATGGCATAGGCTTGTGAGAGTTCTTGCAATCGCCATTCGCTGAGGCTGGCGGGATATGCGGCGTGGAACAAGAGCTGTGTCGCGACAGCGCCGCCGACTAAGACGGCCAAAACGGCAGCGAGTCGGAAGGCATCGAAGCTACATGCGTTTTTGGGAGGATCTTTGATCGTCGATTCGAGATTGAGCGCCAAGAGGGCGTGTTCGGATTCGCCGGTGTATTGGATGGCAAAATTCGGTCGACTCGGATCGAAGATGACGATGGGGACGTAGTCGGCACGATGCCATTGATTGCGCGTGAGTTCGAACGATTTGCCGGCTTCGGGGATATAGGAGATCGATTGATTGGGTTTTGCGCAATTGAGCCATTTGCCTTCGACGATACATCCGTATCGGAGCAAGTATCGTCGATTCCAATACGTCCACGACGCCAAAATCCATATCAATGCGAAGATGGGGGTTGCTAGAACGAGAACCCACGAGACGAATGTGGCGACTGTATCGTCGCGGAAATACGGGAGTGCCACGGCTACAGCAATTCCAAGCGATAGGATTGTGGCGGATAAGATTCTAAAATATAGCTTAGAATAGAAATTTTCTTCGATGAAATAATGGATATCTCTATCGGTAATCATTCGACGATTCTTTTTATCGAAGATATCGATGATGAGCGCGCTCGTTCCATTAGAGCTTTCTGGTGATAATTTCGACGGTTTTCCCCATCCGTTTCGCCAAGCCATGACGCCGAGCATCGCGAGGATAGACAAGAGTTCGAGCCCCCAAGCGAGCCAATTTGGGCGGTGGGAAGGTCGATCGATGGCGTTGACAGTGGGATTGTTGCGATTTTGGATGGCACCGACATCGGGCGGTGTATAGGCGTCGTGCCCGTCGCTATAGCCGTACCATTTATCTTTGGCAGAGAGCATATTGTCGAGAGGGGCGTTGAGTGCCGAATTGAGATCGAATCGTTTTGCGCCGCTGGCGCTAGTGGCATCGGTATAGATAGCCCATTGTTTATCATCGTCGCCTTGTGGCATGACGATGGCATTTGCCGTCGCGATGAAATTGAGTGGCACGTTTGCCCAAGGCGACGATGCGGCAGAGACGGCTTTCGAGAGCGTCGAGAGTGCGCTGTCGAAGAGCGCGTAGTTTCCTTCTGAATCGAAGACGAGTTTATAGCGCGGGAGGGCGTCGACGGTTTCGACGCGCACGACATCGGCCAACCCCGATGTGCTGATTTGAGTTTTTGAGATGACCGAACGCTTTTCGCCACTTCTGGCGTGCCAAACGATGATGGCATCGTTGGCATCGGGGTGGATCGTGACTAACAGACCGTGCGAGAGCTCGGCCAAATGGCCTGGGGCGGGATATGAGATGAGGGCGACGCGTTTCCAAGTCATTTCGCTCGTATCGATGACTTGTGCGCGGTTATCGCTACCGCCATCGAGAGCAATCGTATTCAATTCGCCGACGACGAGAGGGACATTGGGATCGTTTGAGAGCTTCCAATACTTTGCTTCGTATCGATTTTGCAGGAAACTGCCCATTCGAGCGACGATTCGCACGTTATTCATATCGTTGGTGACGCCGAGCGCATAGGAATTGCTCGTTCCGATGCCGCGAATCGACGCGGTTGCATTGATCGAGGCTCGAGTCCATCGCCGATGCGAAAAGACGTAGTAGGAAAGACGCTTTGACGATTTATCCCAGACCATGATGCCATTGGGGTCGCAACGGTAATCGTCTCGGGTAAGCGGGCGATCGAATGCGACCGTTTCGCCGTTCCAAATTCGTTCTTTAGGTGTATTATTGGAATTGAATTCGGAATTATTATCTTGATTGGAATTATTTGCGTTATCGTCGTTTTGTGCTTGAGCCGTGTTATCGTCGTTAGGAGGCACGGGCAAGCCAGCGTTTCGATACGAGTCGTCGGAACGCCGATAGATGTGCATGGCATTGGCTTCGACGACGACGAAACGATCGGGGGTCCAGAAGGCGTCGATGAAGTCGTCGGAGACTGGAACGACGAGTTCGTCGTCGATGCTCGCTTTGCGGAATGAAATGAGTCGGACGACGAGCCCCGAGTCGGCGTCGTGTATGATAGCGCGATGTGTGGGATCGTGAGGATCTTGCGCAATGACTTGGGCATTGCGCCACTGTTTTGAAGCCGAGACTTTGTAGGAATCGGCATCGACGACGTATAGTCGCGAGTCGTCGGCGTAGTAGAACGCATTTTGCGTAGGATCGGGGAAGAGAAACCGGACCGGTCCAGCGCTAGCGTAGAACGGCGCATAGGCGCCGTTTGGTTTGGCATCGTCGTCTTTAGCATTGAATCGATAGATGCGATGTGTATCGCCCGATTGGCATAGGACGCCGGAGGCAGTGACGGATCCGGAATCGGAGCGCCACGAGCCCGATACGTCGCAATTCAATGCGTCTTCGCCGAGGCACAAGCTCGGTAAAGCCAAGAAGAACGTAACGATTATGCCAAGTCTGATGCGCGTATTCACAGCGTGCCCTCTGTTCTTGTTTATCGAGATGCTAGAGCCTAGACCGAACCCCCGTGCCCCTTCTTGATTCCATGAACGGCGCCATCATACATGATTTTACGGGCGGTGCGAAATTAAACCGTTTCGAATACCGAATCGGCATTTGCTTGAGTCGGTTGATCGGCAGGCAAGCGTTTTCCGTAGGTCAACGCTTGAGCGCCCTCGAGAGCGGTGGCAGTGATGACGGTACCTTCGGGATATCGTTCGCTGAGAAGTAGCGTCGAGAGAGGCTCTTGAATGTAATCGACGATAGCTTTTTTGATCGGTCGAGCGCCGAAAGCGGGTTGATATCCTTGTTCGACGAGGAAATCTTCGGCGGGTGCGTCGATTTCGAGCGATAGACCTTTTTCGGCCAACAGCTTGTAGATGCGCTTAAGCTGTATGCGGAGAATGGCACGTATATTATCTTTCGTCAACGCATTGAAAATGATCTTGCCATCGATACGACCGAGGAATTCTGGTCGGAAGTGGTCGGTGAGAGCTTTCATGACGAGTTCACGCATTTTATCTTGATCGGTGTCGATGTATTCCAAGATGTATTTTGCGCCCAAATTGCTCGTCATGATGACGATTGTATTTTTGAAGTCGACGAGCTGTCCTTTAGAGTCGGTAAGTCGTCCGTCGTCGAGGAGTTGTAGTAGGATATTGAACGTATCGGGGTGTGCTTTTTCGACTTCGTCGAATAGTACGACGGAGTAAGGTTTTTCGAGGACAGCATTGGTGAGGACGCCGCCATCTTCGTGTCCGACGTATCCGGGAGGAGCCCCGATGAGTTTTGCGACTTCGTGTTTTTCCATGTATTCGCTCATATCGAGTCGAATCATGGCTTGTTCGTCGTCGAAGAGGAAAGATGCGAGTGATTTGGCGAGCTCGGTTTTACCGACGCCCGATGGGCCTAGGAAGATGAAGCTGCCGATGGGTCGATTTGGATCTTGCAAACCGGTACGCGAACGGCGCACAGCCGAGGCGATGGCTTTGACGGCTTGATCTTGACCGATGACGCGGCCCGACAAATTCTTTTCGATCGACAAGATTTTTTCGACTTCGTCTTCCATCATTTTGGAGACGGGGATTCCGGTCCAGGAAGCGATTGTGTCGGCGATTTGATTGGGTCCGACGGCAGTTTGAACGAGTCGAGGTTTAGAATTGAGCCGAGTTTCGAGCGTTTTGAGGTTGGATTGGAGATCGAGCAGTCGCCCGTAACGGATGGAATCGGCTTCGGCGGATCTTCCGAGTCGTTGGAGTTTATCGATTTCGCCGTAGAGTTGTTCGATCGAAGATTTGATCGACGTGATTTCGGCGATGGCACTTTTTTCGGCTTGCCATTGTCGTTTGAAGAGCTCGAGTTCTTCGCTTTTTTTGCGCAGTTGTGCTTCGAGATCGTTTCGTTGGGCGATGGCATTAGCGGTATTCTCGCTACGGATATTGGAGAGGGACATGCGAATGGCATCCATTTCGGCGACGATTTTTTCGCCGCCTTCGGGGAGAGCATCGAGCGTCATGCGGAGTCGGCCGGCGGATTCGTCGAGCAAGTCGACGGCTTTATCGGGGAGGTGTCGAGACGGGAGGTAGCGTTTTGACTGCAAGACGGCGGCTTTGACGCCTTCGTCGGAAATGACGACGCCATGGTGGACTTCGTAGAGTTGTTTGATTTCTTGGAGCATAGCCGTTGCTTGCTCGGTCGTAGGTTCTTTGATGTCGAGCGGATGGAATAGTCGTTTGCAGATGACTTTTGCGTCGAAGACTTTTTTCTGCTCTCGTTCTTCGGACGAAGCGAGGACGAGGAAATCGCCGCGCATGAGGATGGGTTCGAGGATATCGACGAGGTCGAGAGAGACGTTTCCGAAGGAGAAGAGGTCGGGAATGTATAGGATGACGCGCCCATTGACGCCCGAAATTTCTTTGGCGAGTTTGTTGATGCTAGCGGTGAGCTCGCTTTTGTAGGTAGCGCCGCCCAAGACGGAGACGGAATCGAGTTTGAGTAGTGTATATTTTTTGAAGCGTTCGGGTACTTCACCTCGCACGATGCGTTGGGCGAGGCCCATGACGATCGTATTTTTTCCGATGCCGTAATCGCCGATGAGGACTGGGTTATTTTTTTCTTTCCGCATGAGTATTTGCGTGAGTCGTCGGATTTCGTCGTCGCGGGCGATACATGGGCGGAGTTTTCCTTGAGCAGCGAGGAGAGTCCAGTCGGTGGTCATTTTTCGGACTTCGTCGAGGTTAGATGGCAATGGTGTCCAGGTGACCGACATGAGAGGTTGTTGTGCGACGGCATTTTGCATGGCCGTGCCATTGGCGCCATTATTGGGGGCGTTGACGGGCGAGAGTCCTAGGCCAGAGTATGGCGATTGTGCCATATTATTGTTGTAACTCGGGGATTGAGGGGCAACGTTGAGGACGTTGAACGGGGATTCGAACGTATTTTGCGCTTCGGCGGGCAAATTCATGCGGACGAGAGCGTTTTGTACCGATGCGGACGACAAATTCATCGACCGGAGCATGAGCGCGGCGGATCCCGTAGGGAGTTGACAGACAGCGGCGATGAAATCGGTCGTCGTAGCGAAAGTGCGTTGTGAAGCGAGGCTGAGTTCGAATGCCATGCCGAGAGCTTGTTCGAGTCGCGCCGACGGCGTTGGACGTTGGCCGCCCATCGTCTTTGGCAAACGACTCGCCTCGCGTTCCAGGCGATGGATGAGATACGACAATTCGACGTTCATGCCTCGGAAAAGGGCGACGCCATTGGAATCTTGCGCGATGATCGCCAACAAAACGTGTTCGATCTCCACATTTGCATGGTGTTCGCGCTCTGCGCGCGCGAGCGCGTCGCTTAACGCCGTGCACAAATTCACACTCATCTGACTGTCTAAAATCATGTTCTAACTCCTCTTGCTGAGAACATCGCCATGCGCAATTCTGCGCGGTCTGCGAATTACCACCGCACTTGGACGATGCCAAAGATCGTGTCGTTGTGGATTTCGGGCCCTGTTTCGTCGTTTCGCGTGTAGTCGGCGCGAACGATGATCGGATAATTTTCGACGACATAGCCCAATGAAGCCGTATGCTGATACAAATCGACGCTGTCGAACGACTTTGCATTGTCCATGACGGGCTGCATCATTGCAAACCGATAACCGATCTGAAACCGAAAATATTCTATCGGGAGTGTATACGATATCTGTGCGACGATGCCAAGTTTATCGAGCGCTTTGTATCGACGTTTTCCGGTGTATTTTCCGTCGTCGAAGAGAGAATCGTCGAGATCGAGAACGTCGTAGCGTTCCCATATTGCTTCGAAATCGGCTTCGATGCCTTTGTATCGCGCGTGGAGTTCGCCCGCGGCGCGGTATCGGTGCCCGAGGGAATCGGTATCGTCGTTTTCGTCGATTTTTGCTTCGCGTAGCTCGACCGAACCGCTGAGTGCGATCGTGAAAAACGTGCCCGGTGCGCTGTCGCCGTAGAGGGACTTTTTTAGGCCGAGTTCTAGTCGCCCATAGGCGGCAAAATAGCCTTCTTCGGCGGCTTTCGAGAGGGCGGTTTGCCCATTTGTGACGGCGACGTTGTATCGGAATCCGACGCTTTGGAACTCGAGCATATCGGAATAGAACGAAACGCCGATTTGTCGCCCGGGTTCAAAACCAGAATTATATTTTGTTTTATTGTAGAGATTTGAATTTCCGCCTTTTGAGACGACGCTTTGTTCGATAAAATTCGCATCGGGTGTTGAGGTGAGGCTTTCGAAATCGATGGGTGGTTTGAATTGCCCTGCTTTAATTCGAAAGGCGGGGACGATATCGAAATCGAGGTATGCGTCTTTGAGGGCGATATTGCCCGAGGATTTTCCGTTGAGCGCGTTGACGCCGCCGGCGCCATCGAGGCTGATTCGACCCGAGATGAGGTCTTTGTATTTGAGCCCAAAGTTCATGCGGCCGTTGAGGACGACGAAACCGGCTTTATGGTCGGTGGCGTCTTTGGGCGCGTCGCCGTCGAACGATTTCCAGATGGCGCCGGTGCGAGCATATCCGCCGAAAGAGAAAGTCCAATCGCCCGAAGAGATGGATATGGGTGGATTGTCGTGCCCATCGGGGGAGGCGATAGCCATGGGGATCGAAGCGAATGAAATGGGGAGTGCGATGGAAATGGCGAGTGGTTTGAGATTCATAGTTATGAGGATTATATGGAGAGGTAAGATTTAGCCAGGGCGTTGCGGGCGCGGCGATTGAGCGCCCGCAGAGGGGGGAGCGGTGTATTGGCGCGAGCGCCAATAGCCGCTCGGGGGGAGACTTCCCCCCGCCGCCTATCGATTGACGTTATTTTTCACGTTATTGTGGGTGATGGCGTGTTTTGGGCGGACGAGGAAGTAGAGGCCGAGACCGGCCAGGATGGTGGCAGTGCCGGCGATGGCGACTTGTGGCGTTTGGATGAATGTGAAGATGATCATCCAGAGGGAGAGTCCGATGAAGAGGATGGGTGTGACGGGGTAGCCCCAGCAGCGGTATGGGCGCGGGGCGTTGGGTGCGCGGTGTCGCATGACGAAGAGGCCGAAGACGGTGAGTGCGGAGCTGACCGAGAGGGTGAAGCCCATGTAGGTGATGAGTTCGTCGAAGCGGGCGGTGAGGAGCATGCCGATGGAGATGAGTGCCTGAAGAATAATCGCGCAGATGGGGCCGGAGTCGCCTTTTCTTCGGGTGAGAAAGCGGAATGCTGGATAATCTGCGCCCATGCTTTGGTAAATGCGAGGGCCAGCCATGATCATGGCGGAGAGAGAGCTGACGAGGAGGAGTGCGATGACGATGGAGAAGATTTGCCCGGTGTGTGTGCCGAAGAGGGAGGCGGCGGTGATGGCGCCGATTTCGATGGTGCCGGAGAGGGCGTCGACGGGGGCGGAGATGAGGAAGACGGTGTTGAGGCCGAGGTAGATGAGGGTGACGATGAGGGTGCCGAGAGCAAAGGCGAGGGGTAGGGATTTTGAGGGATTTTTGACTTCGCCGGCGATGTATGCGGAGCCGTTCCAGCCGGTGTAGGCGTATGTGACGAAGATGAGACCGATGGCGAATCCGGGAGTGAGCATCGTTTGCCATGTTTCGGCGGGAGTTTCGACGGTGAGTCGGGAGAAGTCGCCGAGGCAGAAGCCGCCGACGATGAAGGAGCCGACGAGGAGGAGTTTTAGAATGGTGAAGACGTTTTGGATGGCGCTTCCGAGAGTGACGCGAATGGCGTGGACGGCGGAGAGCGCAATAATAAGGATGAGGGCGGCCCAGAATTCGTGGATGGCGGGAAAGCCGGCGGTGGCGTATTTTCCGAACGCCATGGCGGTCGAGGCGATGGGGGCAGAGAAGCCGACGATGAGGGAGATCCAGCCAGCGACGAAGCCGACGGCGGGGTGGAAGACGCGGCTGAGGATTTGGTATTCGCCGCCGTTTTTGGGTTGCATGGCGACGAGTTCGGCATAGGAGAGTGCGCCGAAGAAGGCGATGATGCCGCCGATGAGCCATCCCCAGAGGACGGCGGGGGCCGAGGGCGTCGTTTCGAGCAATATGCCCGTGGTCGTGAAAACGCCCGTGCCGACCATGCTTGCGACGACGATCATCGTCGCCGAAAACGCGCCCATGACGCGTTTTGGTTGTTTGACGACACTTGCATCGAGAGCCGATTCTGCGCACTCTGACGCGGTATCCATCCTTGGCAACGCCTCTACTTTGTTCATCTCCACGCCAAACTCCGCATAATCGCGCCGCACAAATGATGGCTACGTGCAACAAATATTGCTACGTGCGGCAACAAATCGATGCGATTTAAACCGAAATGGTCAATCATTCAACATTTTGCCCTCGCAATTGGGTATTTCTTTTGCGAGTCATCGTGTTATAATGAGGTGCGAGGGTCTTTGTTCCCATACGCCCTCGTCCTCCATCCCTGCCCTAACCTCAAAGGGCAGGGAATTTTTTTGGTGTAGTGCATCGAAATAGCGTCGTGCATTACCATGACCATGTGAAATAATCGCCATAGACGTAACCGATAGGCTCGATGATGACGCGTAGAAACGACAAATGCCCATGTGGAAGTGGGAAGAAGTATAAGAATTGCTGTATGCGAGCGGACCAAGAAAAGGCGAGGCTAGCGCCTCCGACGGATCGCCCGTTTGAGGAGCGAACCGATCTCAAGGTGGCGACTTGGGTGATATTCGTCGTGGCGACAGCCGTTTTGGGCGTTATTTCGGGCGTTTTGTGGTTTTTGGACTACGTTCGCATCGCAGGGACTGTTTTTGGCATCGGCATGTTCTTGCTACTATTTTATGTAGCGTTTCGGAACGTGCCGACTTTGCGCAAGCAATCGGGCGATGGCGGAAATATCGATTTTGGAAATTAGAGCTCGTTTTTAGGGATTAGAGCTCGCAATGTGCGCGGGGGCTGTTTTTGGCATCGGCATGTTCTTGCTACTATTTTATGTAGCGTTTCGAAACCAAGTCTACCGCATTTACTTTTTCCGTTGAAACATCATGGCGGGGGATTCGGAAACCCCTACGGGGTTCATTTGGGTTGTGCATTCCTTTTCCCCCAGTAGCCGCCTACGGCGTCAACTGGGGGCTACTCGCCAGAACCCCTACGGGGTTCATTCATGGTGCCGTGACTCATTCAACGGGGATCTGCAAGCTGCATAAATCCATCCTCGATGTGCTAGTGGACTCACCGTGAGTCAAAGCTTTTTACCAAAGTCAAGAGAATTTTTAAATGCGGTAGCCCTGGTTTCGGAACGTGCCGACTTTGCGCAAGTAGGTGGGCTGACGGGCGGAAATATCGATTTGGAGAGATTTGAGTTATTTCCATTCGTGTTCGACGTCGATGATTTCTTCGGCGGCGATGGATTTGGGTGCTGTGGGGGTAGCCTTTTTCATGACGACGTCGTGGCGGCCGCTATATTTGACTTCGTAGCCGTCGGCGCCTTCGTCGATATCGATGACGTCGCCCGAAGCACGGCTAGAGCAGCGATTTGATCCGCCGTTGGCGCCGCAAGTCGAGTTGCAATTCGCGCCTGCGTTGCCCATGCCACAACCGCATTGGCAGTTTGCGCCCATGCCGCCCATACCGCGCATGAAATCGGCAAAACGGGCCGAGTTTTCGGGGGCAAACGATTGCATGACTTCGGGTGGCAAGAATTTCGATAAGATGCGGTTTCGGATGGCTTGTCGCAATGGTTTAATTGCCACGATAAGTGCCATGATATCGAGGATAAACCCGGGGATCATGAGGAGCCAAGCGACGACGCTTAGCGCAAAGTTTTGCGAACTGCGGAACTGTAGGATCAGATAGCCCAAAACCGATATGCCAAACGTCAGCCAACAAGTATTGGCAAATCCAATCAGCCATGAAACGCCGACGAAAGCGCCCACTTCGAGCAAGAGCATGCCCAGAAAGAAAAGCGTCATTTTGGTTTTCAAAGCGCTCTGCAGGTTTGAGTTCATTCCGTAGTTCATCTTATCTCCTATTGGCACGACGTATACGCGAATATCGTCGTTGGAAATTGCACATTTATTTCTTTAGCGGTAAACATCTACGATTCACGCGTTTTGCCGCCGCGTCGCGGCTCGCCTCGCTCACGGTTGCTTATGCTCAAACTGAATCGATTTGCATGGATAGCTCTCTTACACGCCCTATTGGCGGGGTGTACGGTTCCGCAGCCGCAGACGACGCCTGCGACGTCGCAGAATCCTTGCGAAACATCGCGTTTGGAAACGCATTTGACGAGTGAATCATCGACAAACCAGCCATTGGCGAGCGACTCCACCAATGGCAAATTGCCGGTTGGAGACTCGAGCAAGGGTGATTTAAGCACCGACGGGGAATCGCCAAGCCCATCGGGCATTTCGCGCGTCGAAAATCATTGCCTCGATATGCCGTCGGATGCGTTCAAATCGTGGCTCGATGCGCTCTACAGTCCATCGCCAGGGCGACTTTTGCGATTCGCCATGAGGTTATCGGAAGCGAGCGACGAAGGCGTCGATAAAGCCATTTGGCTCATCGAACACTCCATTGAACGACGGCAAAGCGATAATCATTCAAACAAATCGACCGACGACGACGATATCTATAGTTATCACTTAGCCAGGCTCTATGAATATTCGGGAAAACGGGAAAATTCGGCAGAATATTCCGATAAATCGAAGAGTATTGATTTAGATACGAATCGCATCGACAAATCCGAAGATAATGCGAACTCCAATCATCTCAAAATTGCTCGCGATTTGTATGCCCATGCAGCGACATTTCGTCGGTCACCCTATTATCACTTGGCGCGAGCGCGAGAGATCGAATTGAGCATTGAGATTGGGGATGCGGCGCCTCAAGCGATTGCCGAGTTTATCGCGACATACCCCGATTATCCGGGATTGAGCCATCTTCGATATGCGTGGGCAAAGATCGTCTACGAAGCTGGCGAAGGCGATTCATCGGCACGCGATAAAGCGTCGGCGATCGAAACGATGCAATCGCTAGCCTTTTGGAACCCCAAAGATCGCGTTTCGACGCTCGCCAAATCGTGGCTCGAATCACACGGCATCGAGATGGCCGATCGATCGTATGAAGATATCTATCGGCGGGTCGACAATTTGCGCAAGATCAGGTTTTGGGACGAAGCTGAAACAGCCGCCAACGAGGCACTTGCGACTTATCGCGATAACGTACCACTACTCGTCGAGAGCGGGCGCATCGCTTATGAACGAAGCGATCACGCGCTTGCCACCGAACGATTCGAAAAGCTCTTCGATTTTCTCAATGGGGAGACGATCGATAAGGTACGCCCCAATGGCGTGCGTGGCTATATTACGCGAGCTTATGCGTATCGGGGCGATTGCGCCAAAGCGCTCGACGTCTTCGATGCCTACGTTGCGCACTATGGCAAAAAAGCCCAAATCGAAGCGAAGCGCGATTTTGCCCTGGCTTGCGGCGATATCGAAACGGCATATCGATTGGCCCAACAACTCGATATCGCCGATACGGGACTGGGATTGAACGATTTTGCCTTTATCGCCTATATCGCACGAGATTATGCGACGGCCCGCCGCTACTATACCGCCGCCATTGGCAAACTCACGGGTACTTATAAACGCCGCGCGACGTATTTCTTGGCTCAGGCAACGCTCAAGGCGGCTCGAGAAGCTGCCGAGACAACCGAGACAAAGGCGACGGATATCGGGCAAAGCGGCGCAGCGAAGCCAGAGACAGCCGAGACAAAGGCGACGGATATCGGGCAAAGCGACGCGATAAAAAACGAAGATAAGAATTCGGCAAAAAAGGACGACAAAGAATCGACGAAAAAAGACGAAAAAAATTCGACGAAAAAAGACGAAAAAAATTCGACGAAAAAAGACGAAAAAAATTCGACGAAAAAAAGCGCCCAAAAAACGTCGAAACAAGACGACAAAAAATCGGCAAAGAAAAAAAGCAGTAAAAAGCCGAAGAAATCGGCGATCGAACAAGTCACCGTTGCAACGGCGACGGTCGAGGGGGCAAAACGGCTATTTCAATCGCTTATCGACGACGACTCTAACGATTATTATGCGATATTGGCGTGGTCACGGCTCGACGAGCTTTCGCCTAGCCCTAGCACATCGACGATCGTCGTCGATTTACCCAACGGAAGCCATACGCGATCTATCGCCAAAGTCCGCCCCAACGAAGACGAGTATACGTTCGACGAACGCGCCTTGATCGCCAATTTCGATGCAGATGTCGAGAAATTCGCCACGGCAATCCCCGAGCTCAGGCGCGTTCAATTTCTGCATCATGCCGAGCTCTACCGCGAGCGCAATGCCCTATTCCGACAAATCGCCATCGAAGTGATGGGAATTGCTCGGCTCGCCAATCGCCCGACGCTCAAAAATTTATGGACGACGAAGTTGAGCATCGATGGGCATCTGGTCGACAATCGGCGAAACGATACGGGCGTATGGGGCATGAAATTGTCGGTATATGCCTTCGATTTGCCCACGATCAAACAGCAATCCCAACGGCAAGCGATCTTAGAACGCCAAACGGCGATATACGACCAGCGCGTAGCTTTGCGCGAATTCGTTCAAAAAACACTCATCGGATTCCACGATTATTATTTGTCACGTCGTTATACGCCATCGCCGAAAAAGACTTGCGGATCGCCCGATAACAGCCGCGAATGCGCGATATTTTACCCACATGCCTATTCGGCAGCGGTCCGCGCCGCGGCGCAACGCAACGGCATCCATCCCGAACTCGTTTGGGCCATCATGAACATCGAATCGGCGTTTAACCACGATTCGATTTCGCATGCCAATGCCTACGGTCTGCTCCAAATCATTCCCATGACGGGGTATAAAGTCGCCGATGCGCTTGGCGTCGAGAGTTTTGGTCCCTACGATCTCATCAAGCCCGAAGTATCGATCGCGATGGGGACGTGGTATTTTGCGCAAATACTCCACAAATTCCAGGGCTATGCGACGCTTTCGATGGCCGCCTATAATGGCGGCCCGCACCAAGTCGCTCGCTGGCTCACCGCCTACTCGGGCAAAATCGATCACGACGCATTTATCGAGCTCATTCCCTATAACGAGGCTCGAAACTACGTCAAAAAGGGAATGGCTAGATTACTCATCTTCGAGCGGATCGACAGCGCCGACCCAAAGAATTTCTTTGCCATTCCCAACACTTTGCCGTCGCATTTCGAAGCTATGCCGAATTATTAGGGCACGGGTAGCCCCCCCATCTCGCCAGCGATATGATAGCGCAAGTATTCGATTCGCTCGTCGCGATCGCGATAGGTGGCGCACTACCCCATTTCGCCGACGATATGATAGCGCAAGTATTCGATTCGCTCGTCGCGATCGCGATAGGTAGCTCACTACCCCATTTCGCCGGCGATATGATAGCGCAAGTATTCGATTTGCTCGTCGCGATCGCGATAGGTAGCGCACTACCCCATTTCGCCGGCGATATGATAGCGCAAGTATTCGATTCGCTCGTCGCGATCGCGATAGGTAGCGCACTACCCCATTTCGCCAGCGATATTATAGCGCAAGTATTCGATTCGCTCGTCGCGATCGCGATAGGTGGCGCAAGCGTGCATGAGCTTGACGAGAGCCGCTTCTTGCCGGATTTCTCCACCGCTGATCGCCCCCGCCTTGCTCAACACATTGCTGTTTTCGTAGAGTGGTAGGTCGATTTTACCCGTCGCAGCATTTGCCACGAGCACATCGATGCCGCGCGATGTCGCCGTTTCGACGAACGACACGATGTCGCTATCGGCACACGGCACAGTGCCCACGCCAAACGGAATGAGCACAATGCCATCGATGGCAGGATCGCCCGTGAGCAAGCGGTTGAGCGTGCCCGGCATGATTCCCGGCGTGACGTGCACGACGATGACATTTGCCCCGAACTCGGGGCAACAACGAAACGGCGCCGACGGATAACGAATGTGCCGCGCTAGCGTAATATCGACGCCCAGCCGCGCCAACGGCTCACACCCCGGCGAATCAAACGCATGATAAGCGCGCGTGTTGATTTTGCACGATCGACAACCACGCAACAAAACGCCATCGAAACAAAGCGATACCTCGGGAATGGGCAACGTCGAAACTTCGATGGCATCGGCGAGATTTCTCCGCGCGTCGTTTCGCAAAGCCCCCATCGGTCGCTGCGCTCCCGTGAGCACGACAGGGCGATCGAGCCCCTCGAGCGCAAACGAAAGCGCCGCCGCCGTGTAAGGCATCGTGTCGGTCCCATGAATCACGATAAATCCATCGTACTGCGCACGATTACGCGCAATCGTCAACGCCAACTCGCGCCACTGCCTCGGCCCAATATCGGACGAATCCAAATTGCAAAGCACCACCGAATCGATGTGCGCAAACCCCGCATATTCGGGCAACTGCTCGACGAGCGCCTCGGCATAATGCCCCGGCTCCAAATGCTCACTGCCCTCCATTCCAATCGTTCCACCCGTGTGGATGAGCAAAATCTTCTTCGGTTCCTTCATCTGCGCTCCTTTACATCATGCCCCAGTGCGCCAAACGCCCACCGCATGGGCGATCTACGCATTTTTTTTCGGCTTGGCAAATGGGAATTGGAAGCCGACAAAATGAGATGCTCAAGAGATTCGATTCAACCGGGATATGTTGAAATCACATCGATTTGATGTACCAAATCGAAGACAAATATTATCGCTATATGTCTGTTTTTATTTGCATTTTTATGCACACATTGCAAAATAATGTGCGTTTGTCTGAATGTTATCTTTTGAAGCCAACACGCACGATTGCATGATTCGAAGTGCAGGCATCCATCGATTGCCATCGACAGAGATATCGCGCAAATCTCGTGTTCACATTGTAACTGTTCAAGGAGAATTGACATGAAACGTTTTAACACTTTACTCGCAGCTCTCATCGTTTTCACCTTCGCCGGTTGTAGCGACGATAACAAAGAGACACCACTTCCCGCAGACCAAATCAACGAAGCCATTTGCAATCAATACGACTATTGCGGCATCCTCGGTATAGGACTAGATATCACACACGAACAGTGCTTAGTTCAAGTCGGCAACGAACGCACCAACGACGCCAAAAAGTATCCCCTCTGCTCCGACGCACTCGACGACCTCAATCGATGCCTTTTAAAATTGGGTTGCCACGACCTCATCGATTACAAAGCCGGGCATATTGGCATGTATTGCGCAGCGGAGCGATTTAGCATCAACGAATGTAAGGAAAAGAATTACGGCGAGATTTAACGCTCTCGACGATAAAAAAAGATTTGACAGCGGGGAGGTGAGGGATTACTTATAAGCATACCAACTCGGTAGGTTGGTTGGTTTTAAGAACCTGCGCCTTCACCGTCGTCTCGATGGGCGCACGATTCCGAGACAGATATTAGGAGAAGACATCATGTCGCGTATTTTTAAGAGTGCAGATGAATTGATTGGTCACACGCCGTTGATGGAGCTGACGCATATCGAAGGTGAATACGGTCTAAAGGCGCGGATTTTGGCGAAGATCGAGTATTTTAACCCGGCTGGATCGGTGAAAGACCGCATTGCGAAGGCGATGATCGACGACGCCGAGTCGCGCGGCGTTTTGGGCAAAGGATCGGTCATCATCGAGCCGACATCGGGGAATACGGGAATTGGTCTGGCATCGGTTGCCGCTGCGCGCGGTTATCGCATTATCATCGTCATGCCCGAAACGATGTCGGTTGAACGACGCCAAATCATGAAAGCATACGGCGCAGAACTCGTCTTGACCGATGGTGCCAAGGGCATGAAGGGGGCTATCGAAAAAGCCAACGAACTCGCCAAAGAGATTCCCAACAGCTTTATCCCTGGTCAATTCGTCAATGAAGCCAACCCCAAGGCGCATTTTGAGCACACAGGGCCCGAGATCTTCGAAGATACCGATGGCGATGTCGACATTTTTGTCGCTGGCGTTGGCACGGGTGGCACGGTGACGGGCGTCGGGCGATATTTGAAATCGAAAAAACCGGGCGTCAAAGTCGTTGCCGTCGAGCCGGCGTCGTCGGCTGTGCTTTCGACGGGCGTTGCGGGAGCGCACAAAATCCAAGGGATCGGCGCGGGCTTTGTGCCGAGCGTCCTCGATACGAAGATTTATGACGAAATCATCACCGTTTCGAACGACGACGCCTTTGCCACGGGCAAACTCATGGGCAAAAAAGAAGGCGTACTCGTCGGCATATCGTCGGGGGCTGCGCTTTGGGCAGCGATTGAACTGGCCAAACGCCCCGAAAATACCGGCAAAACGATCGTCGTCCTCTTGCCCGATACGGGCGATCGATATTTATCGACGCCACTTTTTGCAGATTAGAGACGAAACGACTGACGAGTATTGCAGTGGGGAAAAGACATGATGATATCTACGCGCGGACGCTATGCGCTTCGCGTCTTAATCGACCTAGCCGAACACAACACGGGGGAGTTTATCCCGCTCAAAGAAGTCGCCGCGCGGCAAGAAATCTCGCTCAAGTACATCGAAAAGATCATGCCTCTGCTCTCGAAGGCGGGCTACGTGATATGTATGCACGGAAAGCGAGGTGGATATCGATTGCTCAAAGATCCGGCCGAATATTCGGTAGGCGATATTTTACGGCTCACCGAGGGCGATTTGGCTCCCGTGTCGTGTCTCATGCCCGATGCGCCACCTTGCAAACGCGCAGCGCATTGCAAAACGCTGCGCATGTGGCGCGATTACTTCAAGATGACAAACGATTACTTCGACAACATCAAGATCACCGACCTAGCAAGTATCCAAAACATGCCCGATTTCGTCATTTAAAAGCGGCGTGCGCATTTTTCTACGAATGCAAATGCATTGCAGATATAATGCGAGCGATTTCGACAACTTCGAACATAAGGAGTTCGCCATGTATTATCGCTCGCTGTCGATTGTCGCCGTTCTAGGGTTATCGTTCGGATTATGTGCATGTAGCCCCAAGGCGACGCAAAACGACTTAAATGCCCAAAACAGTGCATTGCCCGATTCTGCCAAAGCACCATCACCGAGCGCCGGGAGCGCCAAAACAGGCGATTCGGCACAAGCCGCCCCTGCCCCCACCGAGCCCAAAGGCATATTATGCGAAGAAGAATCGTGTGCTTGTGGCAAGATGACTTGCGGGCGAAATAGCCGTTGCGACGACGGCTTTTGCACTTGCGGCAACGAACGCTATGCGTTTTCGACCGATTTGTATGTCTGCGAAGACGGGCAATTCAAATGCATTGGCACGGGCGGTTTCGATTCTTGCGACTGCGGATCGACCGTTTGCTCGATTGGCACGCATTGCGTCGGCGGCAACACATGCACTTGTCGGGGGAAAAAGCCGACCGATGAAGTGGCCAAATCGCCGCAGAGCTGGCGCTGTATCGGCGACACGTGGCAATGCTATGCCGGAAGCCTGACCAATGAACAAGGTTGCGAATGCGGTGGCGTTCCGAACAAATGCGGCGCGAAGACGACGTGCATCGATGGCAAATGCATGTGTGGCGATGAGGTCTTCGATCTCGATGCCGCCGAATACGGTTGCGAAGATGGCAAAATCACGTGTGGAAAGTCAGAAGGATGTCAATGTGGCAAAGGGAAATGCGGTCAGGGCGGTACATGTCGCGACGGCAAATGCACATGCGGCGATAGCCCTTGGAAATTCGCCACGGGCACGTATTGCGACGGTGGCAAGATCGCTCGCTGGTAGCCCATAGGATTTGCTCTCATGCCTCATATACCCCAAGACGATATTGCCACGCGCAAGCGCGAGCATCTCGATCTAGCCCTAAACGAAGCCGTTCGCACGCACGACGCCGGCTTCGAAGCGATTACCCTACCCTACGATGCTCTTTTCGAAGTCTCGGATTCGGCGCTCGATACGCATACATCGATGGCAGGTCATGAGCTCTCATTCCCCCTCATGATCGGCGCGATGACGGGCGGATCGCCGTATTCGACGCAAATCAATACCGATTTGCGAGCACTCACGCGCGAACTCGGGATCGCCCTTTGCCTCGGTTCGATTCGCGCCTACCTCGCCGATAATACTTGCCGATCGACTTATGGTGCCGATTTAGGCGGAATCGCATTTGCCAATATCGGCATAGCCGAATTGACGACGTATTCGCCCCAAGCTATCGAAGAAGCTTGTTTAGCACTCGGAACAAAGGGAATCTTCGTCCATCTCAATTATCTCCAAGAAGCGATTCAACACGGTGGCAATCGCAAAAGCGGCAATGGGTTTGCCGTCCTAGAGTCGTTTTGTCGCCATTTTTCGCTCCCCGTCTTCGTCAAAGAAGTCGGATCGGGCATTGGTGGATCCTGCGCCCAGCGGCTCGCGGAGCTCCCCATCGCGGGCATAGAGACAGCTGGGCGCGGTGGCACGTCGTGGGTATTAGTCGAGGCGCTTCGGCACAATCCTCCATTGCCCAAAGAATGCATCGAGGCGCTCAAAAACGTCGGCTATCGTACGCCCGACTGCATACGCGCCGTGCGCCAAGCCATGCCCTCGCGCTACGTCATCGCCTCGGGCGGTATCGAAACGCCTCTCGATGCCATCAAAGCCCTAGCCATCGGCGCCGATGCCGTCGCCATCGCCCAACCGATATTGCGCACCTATACCGATACGGGGCGATCGGGGCTCACGCATTGGCTCTCGCAATTCATCGAAACAGCGCGTCTCATCTGGCGCAGCACTGGGGCGCGTCATATCGATGAATTGAAAAAAAACTGAAAATAAAACGTCACATTTTTATTTTCTCGCCATTATTGGAATGAGGGCAGTGCGTAGCACTGCATTTCGACGACTCGAAAGACGGAGGCAATGATGGCGAATTTGTGGCTTCAGTATGGAAAGGCATTTTGCATTGCATTGGGCATTGGGGTTTGCGGGTGCTATTCAGACGGCACAGTGCCCTATGAATCGTCGTGTTTGTGCGATCTACCGATGCAAAAGATACCGGCAACAGCCGCGCTCCCGCAAGCGTGTTTTTGGACGCATCGAGGCGACGGGTACGACGGCACGGGATCTTGGCACATCGAACAAGACGATCGGGCAGGCGCCATAGTCGAGCGCGAAGAAATGGCGCTAGCCGTGGCAAAACCAAGCCCCAAAACCAAACGCCAATCGGCGAATTCGGCTAAAGAAAAACAGATCGTCGCCATGGCAAGCGCGCCGAAGCGTCCAAATCGAAATGATGAATCCATTGGGCAAGCGCACGATAACGCCGAGGCATGTATCGATATCAACGCAGCCGATGCCGAGGCACTGACGCGCTTGCCGGGGATCGGGAAAACGCGCGCCGAAGCGATTATTGCGACGCGTACGAAACGCCCATTTCGGAAGCCCTCGAGCATCGTGCGCGTCAAAGGCATTGGGCCAAAGGCGTATCAAAAAATGGCGCCGCATATTTGTCCATTTTAATGCGACGCCGGTGTAGAGCCCTAGGGAACTTCGACTTTGCTCAATATAGCTTCGATGATGTCGACCGAACGGATGCCGTCGGCTTCGGCCTCGTAGGTGAGTGCGATGCGGTGACGCAAGACGTCGGTGGCAACTTTTTGGACGTCGTCGGGCAAGACGAAAGCTCGCATGTTCATGAAAGCGATAGCGCGTGCGGCATTGGCGAGCGAAATCGTAGCTCGTGGGCTAGCGCCGCGCAAAATACATCGCGAAACTTTGGGCAAGCCGTATTTTTCTGGGTGTCGCGTCGCTTGCACGATATTGACGATGTAATCTTGGACGCGTTCATCGGCATAGATGCGCTCGACATTCGACGCCATGGTGAGGACATTTGCCGCCGAGATGACGCTATTGGCCGTCGGGTGTTGGGGCGAAATCATCCGAGCGAGCATGCGCTTTTCTTCATCGATATTGGGATAATCGACGACGACTTTGAGCATGAATCGGTCGATCTGCGCCTCGGGCAAGGGGTAAGTCCCCTCTTGATCGATGGGGTTTTGCGTTGCCACGACGAGAAATGGGCGCGGTAGCGGATACGTCGTATCGCCGATAGTCACCTGTTTTTCTTGCATCGCCTCGAGCAAAGCCGATTGGACTTTGGCTGGCGCGCGGTTGATTTCGTCGGCGAGGATGAGGTTGGCGAAGATAGGCCCTTTTTTGGCGTAGAACGAACCGTTATCTTGTCGATAGGCGAGCGATCCGATGAGGTCGGCGGGCAAGAGATCGGGGGTGAATTGAATGCGTCGGAACTGGCAATCGACGACGCGAGCGAGCGTATTGCAAAGCAGCGTTTTGGCGAGCCCGGGCACGCCTTCTAAGAGGATATGCCCGCCCGTGATGAGGGCGATAATCGCCGCATCGACCATGTGTTCTTGCCCGACGACGATGCGACCGATTTCGGATTTCAGACTCGGCACGACGCACGCCGATTGGCGAATCGTACTACTTAATTCGGCAATAGATCGTTCCACACTTCCTCCGCATGGGTGTTGGCGATACGACAAAACCGCCCCGCTTCGTATCGTCTCTAGAAGAAAAAAGCCGGCAACGAACTGCCGGCTTACAATTCAATGCGTAGCCGCGAAGATCTTATAGGTCATCCCAGCTCGTGGCGTTTTGCATCGTCGTTGCACCGCCAGCATTGTTGTATTGCGTATCGTACGAGCCCGTTTGCGCAGGCGCTTTGCCCATCTTTGCTTTCAAAGCGGCGAGGGCATCGCTGTTGACTGCAGGTTTGAGCTCGCTGATTTGCTTGTCGAGCGTGTCGCCCGTCGAGAAATCCATCGCCAAATCTTCGCTCGCTTGCGCCTCGGCTTCGAGCGTTTCGACTTTTTCTGCCATGCGATCGAACGTCGAGAATGCCGCGCCTTCGTCCATACCTGCGAGCGTTTTGTGAATCGTCTTGCTCGCTTCGGCACGTTTGGCCTGGGCCACGAGAAGCGATTTTTTGCGTTTCGCTTCTTCGATCTTATTGTTCATCGCTTTGAGTTTTTCTTTGATTTGGTCGCACCCCTTCTTCTGGGCTTCCCATTGGACGCGGAATTGGGCAGCTTCTTTTTCGGCCTCTTCTTTGCGGCTGAGCGCTTCGACCGCGAGGTCGTCGCGACCGGCATTGACGGCCTGCATCGCCTTGCCTTCCCACTCTTTGGCGCGTTCTACGGCTTTATCGTATTGGATTTTGAGACGTTTTTCGTATGCAATGCTCTCGGCAACTTGCGTCTTTGCCGAATTGAGTTGCTCTTGCATGTCGCGAATCGTCTGATTTAATACCTTCTCAGGATCTTCCATCTTGTCGATAGCGGCATTCGCTTCGGCTTTAAAAAGCGTCGAAATTCGTGAAAAAATACCCATAACTCTTACCTCCTCAATCGTCGGATACTCTTAAATTCCCATCGTATATTTTTCGGGCGCATTTGCCCGCTATCGCTATTGAGCGGCCATCTTCTTGAGCATCGGATAATGCTCGTTGATCGCCATGGCGAGCGATTCGATCGAAGCCAAAAACTCGTTGTAGTCCAAGTTTTCGAGCTGAAGCGTGTCGGTGATCATGACGTCGTTGCCATCGATACCATAAGCGCCTGCCACGAGTGCCGTCGCATTGAGCTCGAGCAATTTGCGATAAAATGCTTCGACGTTATGGGTTGGAACCTTCATCAAACGAACGCTAAAGATGACCAACGGTCCCGTCACGTGAACGAAAATATCTTCGACATCTTGAACGTCATCGATGAGGCGATATAAACCATCGTCGACGACTTCATAGTCCGTGTCAAGATCTATCAAATACTGCTCTACATCTTCTTTCGTACGCATGAAGTACCTCCAGGAACGCGTTTTGAGATAGGATTGCGCGCAAGCGCTAGAAAACGTCATGTAGTTTAACACGCCTTTTTAAACGTGCATACGCCTATTTTTATTTCTTTGCGAAATCTCATCGATGAATTTTCCTATACGAACACGTAGACGACGCCTGCCAATGTCACGACGAAGACAAACGACAACATCACGCCAAGACCTTGCATAAACGTGCAATTCGTCGCCGAACGAACCGCCGTCGATATGTTGATGATCATCAAGCCGAGCGCCACATAATAGACAAAGGGCGCGTTAAACCACGTCGCAAATGCCGCTAAACCAAACGGAATGATGCTAAAATTGACGAGTGCACTCGCTTGCGACCACGACAGGCGCTTGCGCGTAAATATGCGCAACGCCGCAAAAAGACACGCATCGAGAACGAGGATTTGGAACAGCGGCGCAAATACCGCCGCCGCATACATCACCGCCGGATTCTCGGCTTGCATCGATTGCAACATCTGCAAATTCTCGAGCACGCGTTCGACATCGGCGTTTTGCGTCGCCTGATATTCGGACGCATAGCGCACGACGATATCGTCGAGTTTGACGACATAGGTGATGAATGCATTGGGAAGAAGCGCCAAAAAAGCCACCGGGAACGTAATCCAATACGGCGTCTTATAAGCACCTCGAAAAAAGATATCGCTATCTTTGAGCATGTTGAGCAACGCCAAGGGAACTTCTGACCACTTCTGCGGACCATCGTAATCGACGACCGTCGCCACTTTGCCGATCTGCAACTGCCGGCTAATCATGTATTGGAAGTCTTGGATGAGGTTGTTGTCGGACAAAAGACACGATTCGCAGTAACGACGCGTTCCAACGACGAAACTACAGTCTTCACACAACATCGAGCCACATTTGGCACACATACAAAACGCCTCTTTATGCGGGTGATTCGTGCACAAATACGGACGCTTCGATTGGAGATTCATTTGATCGAGCCCTGTCTCGGCTCCCTTTGATGGATAAAAGACCTTCGACGGATTCGGTAATGGCAATTTGAACATAAAAAAATATTTTGCCGACGTAAAAATGGGGTAAAAAATCGACGTCGCAACGCAACGCGTTGCCCATACACCCAAACGCCAGTCTAGACAATCTTAAGTGCCAAATGAACGGCAAAAAGGAGAATTCACCATATTGTCGATAATGATTGACCGATTATTGCAGGCTTTTCGGGCAAAAACACATCCGCAAATCGTCGCACCAAAACCGATAAACGACGTGGCTACGAG
>ERZ1026772.391-NODE-391-length-32749-cov-128.106013_pt1 | contig 32749 bp, 40 predicted proteins | sample MGYA00380124_ERZ1026772 | MGnify/ENA primary metagenome ERZ1026772 (study PRJEB33269, sample SAMEA4719760) | human gut metagenome | biome: human-associated habitat; feature: organic feature; material: feces | place: Cameroon | collected 2013-10 ...
ATGCTATGGTTTTTTTGACAACTATATCACAAATTTATTGTGGGATTAAAATGCTTGAAAGCGTTTACATTTACTGATATCATAGTGTCGTTGAAAAAAGGAGAAAATAAAATGAAGAAACTTTTAACTTTACTATTAGCGGTTCTAATGGTTCTTACTCTATCTGCTTGTAACAATAATGCAGATGACGAGAATGGTACAACTGCTAAGACTGAGATCACTCTTTGGACTTATCCAATCGGTGGTTGGGGAAATGAAGAGAAGGTCAATGCACTTATCTCTAAATTTGAAGCTGCTAATCAAGATGTAAAGGTTACAGTAGAATACTTGGATTATACAAATGGTGATGACCAAGTTAATACTGCAATCGAAGGTGGTGAGGCTCCTGATTTGATTATGGAAGGTCCTGAACGTCTAGTTGCTAACTGGGGTGCTAAGGGTTACATGGTTGACTTATCTGATTTATTAGATGATGCTGATAAGGAAGAATTGAATGCTTCTGTATTAGCTGCATCAACTTACACAAATGGTGAAGTTTATGAGTATGCTGTATGTATGACTGCTCACTGTATGGCTGTTAACCTAACTAAGTTAACTGCTGCTTGTGAAAAGGCTGGTATCACAGTTGCTGATGTATTAGATGTTGATACTCATACTTGGACTACTGATGGTTTCTTAAAGGCTGTTGAAGTATTAAATGCTTATGATCCAAATACTACAGTTGCTGCATTATACTGCTCAGGTCAAGGTGGTGACCAAGGTACTAGAGCTATCGTTAATAACATGTATGGTGGTACTTTCACTGATGCTGCTCATACTAAGTACACAGCTGATTCTGCAGAAAATATTAAGGCTTTAGAAACTTTATATGCTACTAAGGGTATTAAGTTCGATGCTGCTATCAATGGTGGTGAAGAAATTACTCTATTCCGTCAAGGCCAATTAGATATGGCATTCTGTTGGAATATTGCTCAACAATTAAATGCTGATAATGCTCCTGCTGGTAAGACAAATGATGGCGATGATATCTTGTTCATGGCTTTCCCTGCTCAAGTTGCTAATGAATCTAAACTTTGCGGTGGTATTTGGGGCTTCGGTATTTTCAATAACGGTGATGATGCTAAGATTGCTGCTGCTAAGAAGTTCATCTCTTACTTCTGTGATGGTGAAGGAACTGCTGATGCTGTAGCTGCTTCAACTTACTTCCCTGTAAGAAATGTTGATGTAACTTATGAAAACGGAGCTGATGTAATGGCTGAATATAATAAGTTAATGCCAATGTTAGGTGACTACTATCAAGTTGCTCCAAACTGGGCTGAAGCAAGAACTGCATGGTGGAATATGCTTCAACAAGTAGGTTCTGGAACTGATGTTGCTACTGCTGTTGCTAAGTTTGTAGAAACTGCAAACAAGTAGTGTTATTATAATTTATTAATCTAAATTGTAGCACCTCTTGTAGGTGCTACAATTGCCTTATGAAGTAGAGAAAAATAATATGACAAAGAAAAATAGTTTAAGTAAAGCTTTAATTAGAAGAGAAACAAGAGCGGGCTATTTATTCATGTTACCAAGCTTAATTTTCTTTATTGGATTCGTTATTATTCCAATGGTTATGTGTGTGGTAACAAGTTTATTTGATTCAACAATGGGTAAGGACTCTGTTGATGTTTTCATTGGATTAAGCAACTATGTTGAATTGTTCCATGATGATATATTCCTAAGAGCTTTTAAAAATACACTTTTGATCGTTGTTGTTTCTGTTCCTGTTGTTTGCATATTCTCTTTATGGGTTGCTTCTGTAATTTATGATTTAAAGGGTTGGGCAACTTCAGCATTTAGAGTTATTTTCTATTTGCCAGTTGTTACAGGTTCAGTTGCAGTTACTGTAGTTTGGAAATGGATGTTTAATAATTATTATGGTATTTTCAACTACTTAGGTAAGTCGGCTGGTTTGATTAGTGAGAATATAAATTGGTTGGGTGATGAGAGATTTGCCTTATGGTGTATCATCTTGATTCTATTGACAACTTCTGTTGGCCAGCCAATTGTATTATATGTTTCAGCTTTGGGTAATGTTGATCAATCATTGATTGAGGCAGCACAGGTTGATGGTTCTTCAAGAACAAGAATTTTCTGGAGAATTAAGTGGCCTCAAATTTTGCCTACAACATTATATATTTTGATTATTACAACAATTAATTCGTTCCAATGTTTCGCGTTAATTCAGTTGTTGACAAGTGGCGGTCCAAATCATGCGACTGATACAATCATGTACTATATTTATTACACATGTTTCAAGTTGTATCGTTATGGTTATGCCAATGCAATGGGTGTTGTACTAGCAATAATTATCGCAATTATTTCTGGTGTTCAATATAAGTTAGGACAGGAGAAGTAGTATGGCTGCAAGTAATTCTATTAGTAAAAGAAAAAATCCAGTCTATGAAATAACTTCTGTTATTATCATAACAATCTTTGCATTGTCATTCTTGTTCCCACTATATTGGATTATTACTGGTTCTTTTAAGACTCCAGCTGCAGTAAATTCAGTTACTCCAGTTTGGTTTCCTAAGGAGTGGGTATTAACGAATTATCAAAAGTTATTTTCTAAGCAGACTGCTCCGCTTTGGGAATTCATCATTCCTTTCTCAAGATATTTCAACAACGGTAAGTCGATTGTCTTCTCAGCTGGTCCTAGGGTTCCTGCTGCAGTTAGATGGCTATTAAATACAGTTGTTATGGCAGTTGTAGCGATGATTTTAACTTGTATAACTTCTGCTCTTGCTGGTTATGCTTTGGCTAAGAAGAAATTTGTTGGTAGAACTGTTGTCTTCTCGCTAATTGTAGCGGCGATGGCTCTTCCTAAACAAGTTATTTTGATTCCTTTGATTCGTGAAATGTCAGCACTAAGTTTGTATAACTCCATGTCTGCGGTTATATATCCAATTGTAGGTTGGCCATTCGGTGTTTTCTTGATTAAACAGTTTGCGGAAGGTGTTCCAACAGAGATGATAGAGGCTGCTAAGATTGATGGTGCTGGTGAGGTAAGAACTTTCAATAGAGTAGTTTATCCGATGATTAAACCTGGTGTTGGTGCTCTTGCAATCTTTACATTTATCAGTTCATGGAACGATTATTTCATGCAACTGATTATGTTATCTAGCACTAGAAATTTAACAATATCTCTAGGTATTGCAAAGATGCAGGCTGAAAACTCAACCGATTATGGTTTGATTATGGCTGGTGCTACACTTGCATCTATTCCGATTATTGTAGTATTCATTATTTTCCAAAAGTACTTTACTAAGGGTATCACAATGGGTGCTGTTAAGGGTTAGGAGAGAAATATGGCTGAAGTAAAATTAAAAAATATTAAAAAGGTATATCCGTTAGCTGGCGATGAAAAAAAGAATAATAAGCATGCTAAGAAAAATGATGAAGAGAAGAAGGTTAATCTTCAAATAACTGATGAGGGCGTTGTGGCAGTACAAGAGTTCTCACTTGATATTAAGGATAAGGAATTTATCGTACTTGTTGGTCCATCTGGTTGTGGTAAATCTACTACACTTAGAATGATTGCGGGTCTTGAAGATATTTCTGGTGGCGAATTATATATTGACGACAAATTATGTAATGATGTAGAGCCAAAGGATAGAGATATTGCCATGGTTTTCCAAAACTATGCATTGTATCCTCATATGACTGTATATGAAAATATGGCTTTCCCATTAGAGATTCAAAAGGCTACTAAGCAAGAAATCGATAAGAAGGTTAAAGAGGCTGCTGAGACTCTAGATATTACTCAATACTTAGATCGTAAGCCAAAGAACTTATCAGGTGGTCAAAGACAAAGAGTTGCGATTGGTAGAGCTATTGTAAGAGATCCAAAGGTGTTGTTGATGGATGAGCCTCTATCAAACTTGGATGCTAAATTAAGAAACCAAATGAGAGCTGAAATTATTAAGCTTAGAGAAAAGATTAATACCACTTTCATTTATGTAACTCATGACCAAACTGAGGCTATGACTTTGGGTGATAGAATTGTGGTTATGAAAGATGGTTTTATCCAACAAATCGGTACTCCGCAAGAAGTATTTAATCATCCATTGAATTTGTTTGTTGCAGGTTTCATTGGTACTCCACAAATGAATTATTTCGATGCCAGATTGATTAAGAAGAATGGCAAGTATGCAGTTGATGCTTATGGCGAGGTCGTAGTGTTGTCTGATGATAAACAAAAGAGATTGTCTGCATTGAATGTTGAAGAACAAGATGTAATCTTGGGTGTTAGACCAGATCATATCACTTTAGCAGAAAAAGGTGGTATTGAGGGTAAGGTTGATGTTGCTGAACTTATGGGTGCTAGTGAACACTTACACTTAAGGGTTGCTGACAAGGATGTAATTGTTATTGTTCCTACTGAGGGTGCTGATGAGGCTTTTAATAAGAAGACAGTTAAGATCACTTTCTCTGGCAATACATGTCATGTATTCTCTAAGGATACATATAATAACTTAGAATATTAATAAAGAATAAGGGTACACTAAACTAGCTTGTTGTTTTTAAAACTCTAGCTATAAACTATCGTGTTGGTGTATGTATCTAAAAAATGAGCCACTTCTATGATGATAGAGGTGGCTTTTTAGGTATCTTGGTAGGAAATTATTTATTATATTTTTGTTTAGTACTTAGCATTATTCTTTAACTTTGTTATATGGTCCTCTTGGTTTACTCTTTAACGTATCACTCTTAAGATGACTAGTTGATGAATAATTTATTTTAGGATTTAAAGATAACAGTATTTGTTTTTCTACCAGTTAAGCATTGTATAGAAGGCTTTTTAATTGAGAAAACCGTCCACAAATTAATTTATAGTCACCAACACACCATGAAAAAAAGATGGTTTTTATACCCACACATAATCTTATAGTTGACCCACACCCACACATTAATTTAGAGCGCCCTATAAAAAGCTATTGCATATTCTTTTGTTTTGTGGTATTTTTATTAAGCATCAATATACCATAGACAGTAACGGCGAATTGTGCTTAAAAATGTTACCGAGGTAAAAGTTGTGAATATGAACTTTTTAACCTGTGTCTATGGATACAGGTTTTATTTTGTATGAGTATATTGGGTTAGAAAGAGGGAATATGAATCAAGCAGTATTGAATGCGAAACAGGAAATGGTAAGTGAGATTTCTTCTAAGATTAAGGAATCACAATCTACTGTTGTCGTAGAGTACCGTGGTCTAAGCGTAGCTGAAGTTACAGAATTAAGAAGAGCTTTAAGAGCTGAAGATGTTGACTTCAAAGTTTACAAGAACACAATGGCACAAAGAGCTGTAGATGAATTAGGTTTCGCTGAATTAAAGGAATCTTTAAAGGGACCTAACGCAATGGCTTTCTCAAAGGATGCAACTGCACCTGCAAGAATTTTGTCAAAGTTCGCTAAGAACCACAAGGCATTAGTACTTAAGAGCGGTATCGTTGAAGGTAAAGAAGTTGATCTTGATACATTAAAAGAATTAGCTAACCTTCCAAATAGAGACGGTATGTTATCTATGCTATTAAGTTGTTTACAATCTCCAGTTAGATCATTTGCATGTGTTGTTAAGGCAGTTGCAGATGCTAAGGAAGCAAATGGAGGCGAGGTTGCGGTAGCACCTGAAGCTACTGAGGAAGCAGCACCTGAAGCAGCTGCAGCAGAATAAGGAGAAATATTAAAATGGCAAAAATCAATCATGAAGATATCTTAGCTTATCTAGAAGAAGCTAGCATTCTTGAATTAAACGATCTTGTAAAGGCAATCGAAGAAAAGTTCGGTGTTACAGCAGCAGCACCAGTTGCAGTAGCAGCAGCACCTGCTGAAGCAGCTGATCAAGGTCCTACTTCTGTATCAGTTATCTTAAGCTCATTTGGTGAAGCTAAGACTGCTGTTATCAAGGTAGTTAAGGAAATCACTGGTCTAGGCTTAGTTGAAGCTAAGGGTCTAGTTGACAAGTGTCCAAGTCCTATCAAGGAAAACATTAGTGTAGAAGAAGCTGAAGAAATCAAGAAGAAGTTAGTTGACGCTGGCGCTTCTGTTGAAGTTAAGTAATTAAATGTCTCATTATTATACGGATAATAGTGAAATGACTAGTAACCCTAGATCATTTGACTATTATTTCGATAATGAGAAGTTCATATTTACTACTGATAATGGCGTTTTCTGCAAAGAAAACGTCGATTACGGTAGTTATTTATTAATTAAAAACACATTCAGACAAGCATTAGGTAATAGGCTTCTAGATCTTGGCTGCGGTTGGGGACCTGTTGGAATTATCATTAAAAGATTTAATCCTGATATAGAGGTAACTGCTGTAGATGTTAACTCAAGAGCGGTGGAGCTTACTAATCTAAATGCTGTTCAAAACAAAACACTGATTAAAGCTTGTTTATGTACAGACATATTAACTTTGAACTTATTGTTTGATTCTATAATTTTAAACCCGCCCATACGAGCGGGTAAAGTTGTCATATATGATCTCTATGATAAAGCATATCATACTTTAAGAGAAAATGGGTCTTTATATATTGTCATTCAGAAGAAACAGGGCGCCAGCTCTAGTGTGAACAAGCTTAGTGAGTTATTTAAAACTGTCACTGTCTTGGATCGCGAAGGTGGATACTGGGTGATTCAAGCGATTAAATAATTCTACACTGTTTAATAGGAAAGGACGGCGTATTAATGAAGCAATCTTATCATGTTGTTGAATCGGGTAGACATTCCTCTCGCCGTGATTATTCAAAAGTAAGTGGTCAACTTGAACTTCCTTACTTAGTTGAAATTCAAACAGATTCTTTTAAGTGGTTCACTGAAAAAGGAATCAAAGAAGTGTTTGATGAGATTTACCCAATTCAAAACTATAGCGGCAACATTCGTTTGAAGTTGGTTAGCTATGAATTCCGTAAGCCAAAGTATACTGTAGCCGAATGTAAATATCGTGAGACAAATTACTGTGCTCCACTTTGGGCTAATATGGAACTAGAAATCTATAATGAGGAGACTGGTGAAATCATCAATAGGCCAGAAGAAGTTTTCTTAGGAGACTTCCCAATGATGACTGCAACCGGTACTTTTATCATTAACGGTGCTGAGAGAGTTATAGTTTCTCAGATTGTTAGATCTCCGGGTGCTTATTTTGACATCCAATCTGATGATAAGACTGGTAAAGAAACTATTGATGGTGAATTAATCCCATCAAGAGGAACTTGGTTAGAATTTCTAACTGATGAGAAGAAAACTGCGCTTGGCAAGGTCATGAATATGAGCGTTGACCGTAAGCGTAAGATCTTATCTACTATATTATTGAAAACAATTGGCTTCTCTTTGAACCTTGAAAAGGGAGAAGACGCTTTTGACGTTAATAAGGTTAAGACATTTATTAAGTCAATGGGCTTAGAGGTTTATGATGATCTAATTAATCAAAATGATGATCGTGAATTCTTGAACATCTATGAAGCTATTTATACATCTTTCCTTGGTGCTTACGAGGAGATTACAAATACTCTTTATGCAGATAAGACAAACACTACTGATGCAGCTCTAATTGAAATGCATCGTAACCAAAAACAAGATGAGGTACCTACAATCGAAGGTGCTGGTTCTTTGATGAATGCTAAGTTCTTTGATGCGAAGAAGTATGATTTAACTCCTGCTGGAAGATACAAGTTAGGAAGAAAATTAAATGTCATCGACAGAATTGAGAACTATGTATTAGCTCAAGATTTATATAAGGCTGATGGTTCATTGTTGATGAAAAAGGGTACTTTAGTACATAAAGAAGAAAGAAACTTATTAAGAGAAGAATTAACTAAGGGTAGCCATGTTGAGGCATTCCCATTCAGACATAGTTTCTCTCATCCAACTGTTGTTGAAGTTGAGACTAAAAATAAGTTGGCTCTTGTTGGCAGAATTTTAGCAAATGATCTTGAACTTAAGGATGAAGTAATCTATCAAGGTACTGCATTAAGTGAAGAAGATGTTAAGAAAATTGCCAAGGAGTTTAAGGTAATCAGCGTATATTCAGGTATTATTTCTAAGCCAGTTGAGCTTACAAGAGATAATATCGATGCTGTATTAGACTATGGTCAAAGATTCTTTATCTTAGCAAGAATTACTGATAAGGCAGGAGATGTTATGATTGACGACGAACCTGCTATGCCTTTATATATTCCAGATCATGACTCATATATTTTGATGTCTGATAAGGAAGCTATTATTAGAGAAAGAATTTCTAAGGGCGAAAAGATGACTGCATGGCTTGTTGGTAGTGCATGTCAAGTTGTTTATATCGAAAATCCAAATGATGCAAATTCTAAGATTAAGTTAATTGGTGTTGATCCACTTAACGACAAGAAGTGCATTACTATTTCTGATATGATCGCTCTATATTCTTATATGTTATCAATGCTAGATGGAGTTGGTTCTACTGATGAAATCGATATGCTTGGTAATAGACGTATTAGAACTGTTGGTGAATTAATCCAGAACCAATTCAGAATTGGTTTGAGTAGAATGGAAAAGGCTGTTAAGGAAAAGATGTCTATCGCTGATGTTGAAACTTCTACTCCTAAGAGCTTAACAAACAATCGTCCATTATCTGGTGCGATTAAGGAATTCTTCTCAAGTTCTCAATTGTCACAATTTATGGACCAACAAAATCCACTTGCTGAATTAACAAATAAGCGTCGTATTTCAGCATTAGGTCCAGGTGGTCTAACAAGAGAAAGAGCAGGTTTTGAAGTACGTGACGTTCATAACTCTCACTACGGTAGAATCTGTCCTATCGAGACTCCAGAAGGTCAAAACATCGGTTTGATTTCTTATTTAACTTCTTATGCAAAGGTTAATGAATATGGTTTTATTCAAACTCCTTATCGTAAGGTTGATAAGAACGGACATGTTTCTGAAGATTATATTTATTTGTCTGCAGATGATGAAAATGACTACATCATTGCACAGGCAAACGAGGTTGAAGATGGCAAGCTAAAGAATGAAATGGTTGTTGCTAGAAAAGCTGGTGAAACTATCATGGCTAAGGCTGAAGAAGTTGAGTTATGTGACGTATCTCCTAAGCAAATCGTTTCTATCGCTGCTGCTTGTATCCCATTTTTAGAAAACGATGACTGTACTCGTGCCCTAATGGGTGCTAACATGCAACGTCAGGCTGTTCCTTTGTTGAATCCTCATTCACCATTTGTTGGTACTGGTATTGAGGCTAAGATTGCAAGAGACTCTGGTACTGGTGTTGTTACAAATGATACAGGTGTCGTTACTTATGCTGACTCTAGAACTGTTGTTATTGCGGATAAAGATGGCAAGGAACATGAGTATCCTCTTGAGAAGTTTGCTAGATCAAATGCAGGTACATGCATCAACCAAAAGCCAATTGTTGCTAAGGGTGACATGGTTAAGGCTGGTGAACTAATTGCAGATGGTCCAAGTATGCAAGATGGTGAATTGGCTCTAGGTCAAAACGTAACTATCGCATTCATGACATGGCATGGTTATAACTATGAAGATGCCATCATTATGTCTGAGCGTATGGTTAAGGATGATGTTTATACTTCAATTCATATTGAGGAATATACAATCGAAAGAAGAAAGACTAAATTAGGTGAAGAAGAAATCACAAGAGATATTCCAAATGTTCAAGAGGGCGCATGTCGTAATCTTGATAGCCGCGGTATCGTAATGGTTGGTGCTGAGGTTAAGGAAGGCGATATCCTTGTTGGTAAGGTTACTCCTAAGGGTCAATCTGATGCTTCTCCTGAAGAAAAGCTATTGTTAGCGATCTTTGGTGAAAAGTCTCATGAAGTTCGTGATAACTCATTAAGAGTTCCTCATGGTGGTGCTGGTATTGTTCAATCGATCAGAGTATTTAACCGTAAGGATGGTCATGATGAATTAAATCCAGGTGTTATCGAAGAAATTAGAGTTTATGTTGTTCAAAAACGTAAGATTTCTGAAGGTGATAAGATGGCTGGTAGACACGGTAACAAGGGTGTTATTTCTAAGATCCTTCCAATCGAAGATATGCCAATTATGCCAGATGGTACTCCTGTTGATATTATGTTAAATCCATTCGGTGTTCCTTCTCGTATGAACATCGGTCAGGTATTGGAAGTTCACTTGGGTATGGCTGCTAAGAAACTTGGTGTTAAGTTTGCTACTCCAGTATTCGATGGTATTTCTAATGAAGATTTAATGGATATTATGAAAGAAGCTGAAGTTAATCCAGATGGTAAGTTAGTATTACGTGATGGTAAGACTGGTGAACCATATGATGAGAGAATTTCAGTTGGTGTCATGTATATGATTAAGTTGGCACACATGGTTGACGATAAGTTGCATGCTCGTGCTACAGGTCCTTATTCAATGGTTACACAACAACCATTAGGTGGTAAGGCTCAAAATGGTGGTCAAAGATTCGGTGAAATGGAAGTTTGGGCACTAGAAGCATATGGTGCTGCTCATACACTTGAAGAAATCTTGACAATTAAGTCAGATGATATCAATGGTAGAACAAGAGCACTTAACGCTATTAAGAAGAGTCAAACTATTCCAGAACCTGGATTACCTGAATCATTCAACGTATTACGTAATGAACTTAAGGCATTGGCTGTCGATGTTAAGTTACTAGATGGTGAAGGCAATGAAGTTAATGTTTCAAGCTTTGCGGATGACGATGATGCACAAGACAAGAATAATCAAGTAGCAGAAGCTTCTGATTTAACAATTAAGACTGAAGCAGAACTAGAAGAAGAAGCCCCTGAAGCTGTTATGGGCTTGGATGAAGAATAGGAGGATCTATGGCAAATAATAAATTTGAAGCAATTAAAGTTGGATTAGCTTCTCCTGAAAGAATTCGTGAGTGGTCATATGGTGAGGTAACAAAGCCTGAGACTATTAACTATCGTTCTCAAAAACCTGAGAAAGATGGTTTATTCTGCGAAAGAATTTTCGGTCCAACAAAGGACTGGGAATGTGCTTGTGGTAAGTACAAGAAAGTAAGATACAAGGGTATCACTTGTGATAGATGTGGTGTTGAAATTACTAAGTCTTCTGTTAGAAGAGAAAGATTTGGTCATATTTCTTTGGCTGCTCCAGTTGTTCATATTTGGTACCTTAAGGGTATCCCATCTAGAATGGGTCTTGTACTAAATGTATCTCCTAAGATTCTTGAAGAAATCGTATATTTCGTAACTTGGATTGTTACAGATCCAGGTAGTACCGATCTTCAATATAAGCAGCCATTAAGTGAAATGGAAGTTAGAAACTACCAAGCACTATATGGTGAGAAAGCTTTCAAGGCAGCTACTGGTGCAGAAGCTATTAAGACACTTCTTGAACAAGTAGATGTTGTTAAGGAACAAAAGGAGATTAAGAAGGAGCTTGAAAAGGCTCAAGGTGATAAGCGTAAGAAGCTTATTAAGAGACTTGAAACTGTTAACGCATTTGTTAATAGTGATAATAAGCCTGAGTGGATGGTACTTACAGAACTTCCTGTAATACCACCAGATTTAAGACCGATGTTACAACTTGATGGTGGTCGTTTTGCGACAAGTGATTTGAATGACTTGTATCGTAGAGTTATCACTCGTAACAATCGTTTAAGAAAGCTACTAGAAATTGGTACACCTTCAATTATCGTTCAAAACGAAAAGCGTATGTTGCAGGAAGCTGTCGATGCGCTAATCGATAACGGTAGAAGAGGTAATCCAGTTAAGGGTAGTGCTAATCGTCCTCTTAAGTCATTGTCACATAGCTTAAAGGGTAAGCAAGGTCGTTTCAGACAAAACTTATTAGGTAAGCGTGTTGACTTCTCTGGTAGATCAGTTATTGCGGTTGGTCCAAATCTAAAGATGTACCAATGTGGTATTCCTCGTGAGATGGCTATCAATTTATATAGACCGTTTGTAGAGAGTGAACTTGTTTTACAAAAGATTGCACAATCTTTAAAGCAAGCTGAAAAGATGGTTGATAAGCAAGATCCTCAAATTTGGGATGTTGTTGAAGAAATCATGGATAATCATCCAGTATTCTTAAATAGAGCTCCTACACTTCATAGACTTGGTATCCAAGCTTTCAAACCTAAATTAGTAGAAGGTCGTGCAATTAGACTTCACCCATTAGTATGTACTGCGTTCAACGCTGACTTCGATGGTGACCAGATGGCTGTGCACTTGCCTTTAAGTGAGAAGGCTAGAGCTGAGGCTGAGATTTTGATGCTTGCGAGCAACAATATCTTGGGTCCTAAGGATGGTAAACCTATCGTTACTCCATCTCAGGATATGGTTCTTGGTAACTTCTATCTAAATATGGAAGAAACTAAGGAAGAGTTCTATCACAAGGCTGAAGTATTAAAGACTTTAGGTGATGAAGAGGCTGCAGAAATGTGGACTCGCTTCGGTGATAATGAGGGTCATGTTTATAAGGACTTTAATGAAGCATTGATGGCTTATCAAAATAAGCAAGTTCATCTTCATACAAGAGTTGCGATTGCAGCTGGTTCTTTAAAGAAGACTTGTTTCACTGAAGAAGAAAACAATATGTATCTAATTACTACTATTGGTAAGCTGATTTTCAACAATGCCTTCCCTAGTGATTTCCCATATATTAATATGGTTACTACAGATACATTAAAGAGAACTCCTCATGATCAATTTGTTCCTTATGGTACTGATATTTGTGCTCATATTGCTGGATTAAAGGTTAGTCCTGAATTCACTAAGAAGGCACTTGGTAATGTAATTGCCGAAGTATTCGCTAAGTATCGTACAAATGGTTCAAGTACAATTCTTGATAATATCAAGGACTTAGGTTTTGAGTACTCAACTGTTGCAGGTATGACGGTATCTCTAGCAGATATTAACGTTGCACCTAATAAACAAGTATATGTTGATGAAGCTAAGAAGAAGGCTGATGTCCTACAAAACTTGTTGGATAGAGGTCAATTAACTCCACCAGAATGGGAAAAGCATTTCTCTCAATTGTGGTCTGATACAAAGGACAAGATTGGTGATGAAGTTATGAATAGCTTAGAGAGAAAATCTCCAATTAACATGATGGCTGTATCTGGTGCCAGAGGTAATAAGTCACACTTTACACAGTTAGCAGGTATGAGAGGTCTTATGGGTAGACCTACCCAATCTAAATCTAAGAAGGAATATCAACCTTCAATCATTGAGGTTCCTATTTATTCTTGTTTCCGTGAGGGTATGAGTGTATCAGAATTCTTTATTTCAACTCACGGTGTTCGTAAGGGTTTAACAGATACTGCCTTAAAGACTGCTGAATCTGGTTATTTGACAAGACGTCTTGTTGATGTTTCTCAAGATGTTATTATCATGGAAGATGATTGTCATACTGATATGGGTTACTATGTTGAGGCAATCATCGATAGAAAAGACAATAGTATCATCGAATCATTCGCTGATCGTATTATTGGTCGTTTCTCTAAGGAAGTTCTTACTCATCCAGAAACTGGTGAAGTAATCATTGGTGAAGATGAATTCATTGATGAAGATAAGGCTAGAGAAATTGTTGCGGCTGGTATTAAGGGAATGTATATTAGAAATACATTCACTTGTAGATCTAAAGATGGTATTTGTCGTAAATGTTATGGACGTAACATGGCTACTGGTAAGCTAGTTGAAAACGGTGAGGCTGTAGGTATTATGGCTGCCCAATCAATTGGTGAACCTGGTACTCAGCTAACAATGCGTACTTTCCATACAGGCGGTGTTGCCGCTGCTGGTGATAGTGATATCACTCAAGGTCTTCCACGTGTTGAAGAACTATTTGAAGCTAGATGTCCTAAGCGTCCTGCTACTTTAGCTAAGATTAACGGTGAAATCACTGCAATTCATGAAAATGATGATCATAGTATCGTTGTTGATGTAACTGGTGAAAATGAAACTATTCAACATCGTTTAATTCTTGGTCAAACAGTAAGATCTTGGATGGGTGTTGGTACTAAGGTTAAGGCTGGTGATAAGCTAACTGAAGGTAACGTTGATCCTAAGGAATTATTAAGTATTGCCGGTGTTCAAGCTGTTCAAAACTATATCCTTAAGGAAGTTAAGAAGGTTTATGCTTTGGCTGGTATCGATACTTCAGATAAGCACATTGAGATGATTATTCATCAAATGTTGAAGCGTGTAATCATCATCGAACCAGGTGATTCAGATTACTGTACAGGTCAAACTGTTTCAATGAGAAAGATTAATGAAATCAATACAAACTTATTAATGGAAGGTAAGACTCCTGCTAAGTTTGGTCCTATGTTGTTAGGTATTTCTAAGTCTTCAGTTGAAACTGACTCATTCTTATCTGCTGCTTCATTCCAAGAAACTACTAAGGTATTAACTGATGCAGCTATTAATGCTAAGGTTGATGACCTATTCGGTATCAAGGAAAACGTTATTATCGGTAAGTTAATTCCTGCTGGTACAGGTTCTAAGTTTGAACGTGAAACTACTCATTTAGTAGAGGAACGTGCTGCTGAACTTGTTAAGGAAAGAGAAGAGAGAGTGCTATTGTTCGAAGAAGAGGCTAAGGCAGCTCAACTTCCAAGTGATGTAACTACTGTTAGAGATAGCGAAGAAAAAGAAGCTGAATAAACTAAAATTTTAAGCTCGGGGAAACTCGGGCTTTTAATATGGTAAAATGAGGCTAAAGAAGAGGAAAAGACAATATGAAATTAACAAGAGCTGATAAAGAAGCTATTAAGATGGGTAATGCAGGTTATATCCTTAATAAGGGTGCTGAGGCTTATAAGAATGAAAATTTTAAAGAGGCAATGGAGTACTATCACTTAGCAAGTACGATGGGTAGTGATATTGCCACTAGTAATTTAGGATATTGTTACTTATATGGAAGAAGCGTTGAGGCTAATGTTGATTTAGCCATTAGTTATTTTGAGTTAGCAGCTAACAGAGGAAATGTGGATGCACTATATAAACTTGGCGATATTTATTCTAGTGATAAGTGGAAGCTTAAGGATAATGAATTATCTTTATATTATTATCAATTAGCAGCCAATATCTTGATTGGTTGTGATTGGTCAAAGGAAGACGCAATCGCCTTTACTGAGGAATTAGAAGAATATCCAAGTTTATGCTACGCCTTAGCTAGGGAATTGATGCCTGGTGGTAATTTGAAAACATCATTAGATCAGGCATATCAATTTTTGTTGCATGCAGAACAAGGCTTTGTTCATGAGATTTTAAACGGTGCAACTTATTATAAGAAGAATCTAAATAAAGTAACTGTCTTATTACAAGATGATATCTTCGATGAAATAAGAGATGATTACGATTATTTATTTGATGAAGATGATGATGACTTGTTATATGATGCCTTTGAGGGTGATGATCCAGTGTTCTTTTAAGTTATATATAATATAAGGATAAGGAATGACTATTTGGCTTATTTTGGTGAGTTGAATAGTCATTTTTATTATCAAAATATATGCCCCGGGCAATATATTTGGGGAAATTTAAGTAAAAATGGATGGTTTTAAGAAGAAAAAGGGTCAAATGGGGTGTGAGATAAGGTACGCCTGTAACCGTGATATCGATGATGTTTAAAAAAGTACGAAAATATGCGGATTTTTTTAAAATTTATATTGAAAAATAGATACAAAAACTGTAGAATAATTGAGCACTTGCAGTGATATGGGAGATTGCTGGCACACTGATACCTGTGTGTCTGTGTGATAACCAGGGAACTCACTTGGAGCAAGTTACTAAGCTAAATAAAAGGCTTAGTTAGTGAATGTAAGGAGGAAAAATTCATGGCAAAGAACAACGTAAGAATTAAGTTAAAAGCTTACGAACACAGATCTTTGGACTTAGCAACTGAAAAGATTGTTAAGGCTGCAGAAGATGGCGGCGTTAAGAAGGTCGTTGGTCCTATCCCACTACCAACTGAAAAACAAGTGGTTACAGTTTTGCGTGCTGTTCATAAGTATAAGGATTCTCGTGAACAATTCGAGATCAGAACACACAAGAGACTTATCGAAATCATCGGCCCTAGTGCTAAGACAATTGATGCCTTAAGTCGTCTAGAATTACCTAGTGGCGTTGATATTGAAATCAAATTATAAAGAAAGGTGACATCATGAAAGGAATACTTGGAAGAAAGCTTGGTATGACTCAAGTCTTCACAGAAGACGGAACATTGATTCCTGTTACTGTAGTTGAATGTGAACCAAACGTAGTTTTACAAAAGAAAACAAAAGAAACTGATGGTTATGAAGCATTACAACTTGGTTTAGAAGACAAGAAAGAAAGTCGTGCTACAAAGCCAGAAATTGGCCATGCTAAGAAGGCAGGCGTTAGTCCTAAGAAGTTTGTTAAGGAAATCAAGGCTGACGAATTAATGAACGTTGAAGTTGGACAAGAAATTAAAGTTGATATCTTTTCCGCTGGTGATATCGTAGATGTTACAGGCGTTTCAAAAGGTAAAGGTTATACTGGTGTAATCAAGAGACACAACCACGCTATGATCAGAGAAACACACGGTGCAGGTCCCGTACATAGAAGTGTAGGTTCTCTTGCTACTACAGGTCGTAACAATGGCCGTATCGAGAAGAACACACCAATGCCAGGACATGACGGTTCATTAGTAACTACAAACCAAAACCTAGAAGTTATCAAGGTTGATGCTGATGCAAATTACATGTTAATCAAGGGTAACGTTCCAGGACCTAAGAGAGGCTTGGTTGTAGTTAAGACTACTGTAAAGAATAAAAAGCATGTAGAACCAAAAGTTCTATTAGGAAAGAAGGAGGGCTAATCAATGGCTAAGTTTGACGTATTTGATTTAAGTGCTAATAAAGTTGGCGATATTGAATTAGCTGATGGTGTATTCGGTATTGAAGTAAATACACAAGCAATTTTCGATGCTGTATTAAGACAACAGTCTTCATTAAGACAAGGTACTCATAAGGTTAAGACAAGAGCTGAAGTATCTGGTGGTGGTAAGAAGCCATTTAGACAAAAGGGTACTGGTAGAGCTAGACAAGGTTCTAGTAGAGCTGTTCAATACAGAGGTGGTGGTATCGCATTTGGTCCAACACCAAGATCTCATACATTCAAGTTAAATCGTAAGGTTAGAAGATTAGCATTAAGAAGTGCTTTAACTCTTAAGGCTACTAACAACAATTTAACAGTTGTACAAGATGTTAAGTTTGCTAATATCAAGACAAAAGATTTCAAGAATGTATTAAATGCATTTGGTTTTGATAGAAAAGTATTAGTAGTAGTTGATGTTAATGAAGATTTCGAAAATGCTTACTTAAGCTCAAGAAACTTCGGTAACGTTGTAATGGTTACAGTTGAAGGTTTAAATGTTTATGATCTTCAAAACGCTAACAAGCTAGTTATCACAACAGAAGCTGCTAAAAAGATTGGAGAGGTTTTAACAGATGAGTAATGCTAGAGATATCATCGTTCGTCCTCTTATAACTGAAAAGTCAATGAATGTTGGTGAAACAAACAACACAGTTGTATTCGAAGTTAAAAAAGGTGTGAACAAGATTCATATTAAGCAAGCTATTGAAGAAATTTTCAATGTTAAGGTTGCTTCAGTAAATGTTGTAAACTGCCCAACTAAACAAAAGAGAATGGGTAGATATGGTCAGTATCATTTTGAAACTAACCAAGTTAAGAAGGCTTACGTAAAGCTTAAAGACGGTTATAAGATCGATATCTTAGCTGATAAGTAGTCAATTAAATTTAGCGGAAGAAAAATGCTATTTCCGGATAAAGTGCATTAGAGAGGAAAAATAAATCATGGCGATTAAAAAATATAAGCCAACTACTCCTGGTAGACGTGGTATGACTGGTCTTACATTTGATGAAGTAACTAAGAGCAAGCCTGAAAAGAGTTTAACAATAAGCTTCAACAAATCTGGTGGTCGTAACAATACAGGAAGAATTACAACAAGACATATTGGTGGTGGTCATAAACAACTTTACCGTATCATCGATTTCAAGAGAAATAAGGATGGTATCAAGGGTGTTGTTAAGGCTATCGAATATGACCCAAATAGAAACTGCAATATCTGTTTAATCAGTTATGCAGATGGTGAAAAGAGATACATTCTAGCTCCTAAGGGCCTAGAAGTTGGTATGTCGATTATCTCAGGTGAAAAGGCAGATATCAAAGTTGGTAATGCTCTTGAAATGAGAAACATGCCAGAAGGTACAACTGTTCATAATATTGAACTTAAGCCTGGTAAGGGTGGCCAAATCGCAAGAGCTGCTGGTGCTAGCGCTCAAATCTTGGCTATCGAAGAAAAGTATGTAACACTACGTTTGACAAGTGGTGAAATGAGAAAAGTTCTAGGTAACTGTCGTGCTACAGTTGGTCAAGTTGGTAATGAAGATTACAGCTTAATTAACTTAGGTAAGGCTGGTAGAACTAGATGGATGGGTGTTAAGCCTACAGTTAGAGGTTCTGCAATGAACCCTTGTGATCACCCTCACGGTGGTGGTGAAGGTAAGTGTCCAATCGGACGTAAGTCACCAATGACTCCTTGGGGTAAGAAGGCTATGGGTGTTAAGACTCGTAAGACTAAGAAGGCTTCAAACGATTTAATCGTAAGAAGAAGAAATGATAAATAGTAGAAAGGGGAGTAATTAATAATGTCTAGAAGTTTAAAAAAGGGTCCATTCTGTGATGAACACCTAATGAAAAAAGTAGAAGCATTAAATGCTGCTAATAAAAAAGAAGTTATTAAGACTTGGTCTCGTAGATCAACAATCTTCCCTAGCTTCGTAGAACATACATTCGCAGTACATAATGGTAAGGAACATGTTCCAGTATATGTAACTGAAGATATGGTTGGTCAAAAACTTGGTGAATTTGTTCCAACTAGAAAATTCGGTGGTCACGGAAGCGACGATAAAAAGGCTTAAGATAGGAGGAAAATATGGAAGTTAAGGCTACAGCTAAAACTATTAGACATCCTTCTCGTAAAGTAAGAATCGTCTTAGATCTTATCAAAGGTAAGGATGTTAACGAAGCTCTTGGTATTTTAGAGTTTACTCCAAACCATGCAGCTAAGGATGTTCAAAAAGTATTAAAGAGTGCAATTGCTAATGCAACTCACAATCATCAACAAGATGAATCAAAGTTATATGTTAAAGAGTGTTTCGCTAACGAAGGTGTTACTTTAAAGAGATGGATGCCTCGTGCTAAAGGTAGAGCAACACCAATTATGAAGAGAACAAGCCACATTACAGTGGTTGTCGATGAAAGATAAGGAGATCAGAGATGGGTCAAAAAGTTAGTCCAATTGGAATGAGAGTCGGCGTCATCAGAGATTGGGAATCAAGATGGTACGCTGAAAAAGAATATGGTAACTTACTTCAAGAAGATATTAAGATTCGTGAGTTAATCTTCGCTGAATGCAAAGATTGCTTAGTTTCAAGAGTTGAAATCGAAAGAAGCAAGAACCGTGTTAACCTTATCGTAAGAACTGCTCGTCCAGGTATGTTCATCGGCGGTGAAGGCGAAAAAATCGAAACACTAAAGAAAAAATTAGCAAAATTAACTGGTAATAAGGATATCAATATCAACATCGTTGAAGTTGGTAATCCAGATCTAGATGCTAGACTTGTAGCATTAAAGATCGTAAAGATGCTAGAAGAAAGACAATCTTTCCGTACAGCACAAAAGAAGGCTATCCAATCTACAATGAGAGCTGGTGCTAAGGGTATTAAGACTGCAGTATCAGGTAGATTAGGTGGTGCTGATATCGCAAGAACTGAAGGTTATTCTGAGGGTGTTGTACCTCTACATACATTACGTTCTGATATCGACTATGCTTGGGAAGAGGCTATGACTACTTATGGTAAGCTTGGTGTTAAGGTATGGATCTGTAGAGGCGAAGTACTTCCAGGTGAAATGGTTAAGGAACCAGAAAAGCCAAAAGGTAATCCAAATGGCCGTCCAAACAGAAGAAGAAACGACAGAAGAAACTTCAATAGAAACAACAACGCTAATACTGAAGTAAAGGCAGAAGCTCCTGTTGAAGCTAAGGAAGAAGTTAAGGAGGATGTCGCATAATGTTAATGCCTAAGAGAACAAAATACCGTCGTCCTCATAGATTGAGCTACGAAGGTAAGTCAAAAGCTGGTACTGAGATTGCTTATGGTGAGTATGGATTGGTCGCAATGACTGGTGCATACATCTCTAACAACCAAATCGAAGCAGCCAGAGTTGCTATGACTCGTTATATGAACAGAGGTGGTCAAGTTTGGATTAAGATTTTCCCACAACTTGCTATCACTAAGAAGCCTCTAGAAGTTCGTATGGGTTCTGGTAAAGGTGCTCCTGAAGGCTGGGTTGCAGTTGTTCAAAGGGGCAGAGTTATGTTTGAAATCGCTGGTGTAGATGAAGCTACAGCTCGTGAAGCATTCAGACTTGCAGCTAATAAGTTGCCTGTTAAGTGCAAATTCATTAAGAAGGGAGAGTAATTATGAACGTTAAAGAAGTTAGAGATATGTCAAATGAAGAATTACTAAAGTCTTTAGATGAATCTAAGAAAGAATTATTCGACCTAAGATTTGCTAAGGCTACTGGTAGTATTGAAAATCCTATGCGTATTAGAGAATTAAAGAAGTCTATCGCTAGAATTTTAACTGTATTAAAAGAAAGAGAAAGTAAATAAGGGGGCAGCTAATGGAAAGAAAGAATACAAAGCGTGTCTTACGTGGTGTTGTTTGTTCAGATAAGATGGACAAGACAATCGTTGTTGAGATCTCTGAGAAAAAGGCTCACCCACTTTATGGCAAGCAAACTAAATTTTCTCGTAAATTTAAGGCTCATGATGAAAACAATGAAGCTAAGGTTGGCGATACTGTAGAAATCATCGAGACTAGAAAGTTAAGCCGTGACAAACATTTCCGTTTATTGAGAATTGTTGAAAAGGCTGTAATTCTATAGGAGGTTATTATGATACATAATGAATCAAGATTAAAAGTAGCTGATAACACAGGTGCTAAAGAATTACTAGTAATCAGATGTCTAGGTGGTTCTAACAGAAAAACAAGTAACATCGGTGATGTTGTTGTATGTTCTGTTAAGGAAGCTGCTCCAGGCGGTTCTGCTAAGAAGGGCCAAGTTGTAAAAGCTGTTATCGTAAGAACTAAGTATGGTATCAGCAGAGAAAACGGTTCTTATATTAAGTTTGATGATAACGCTGCAGTTATTATCAAGGACGATAAAACGCCAGTAGGCACTCGTATCTTCGGGCCTGTGGCAAGAGAACTTCGTGATAGAGACTTTATGAAAATCATCTCTCTAGCACCAGAAGTATTATAGGAGGATCTGAATTTATGAAAATTAAAAAAGGTGATAAAGTTCAGGTTATTGCTGGTCAAGATAAGGGTACTGTAGGTGAGGTTAAAGCTGCTTTCCCTAAGGCAAATAAAATTATTGTTGAAGGCGTAAACGTAAGAAAGAAGCATGAAAAACCAAACCAAATCAATCCTGATGGCGGTATCGTTGATAAGGAAATGCCTATCGATGCTAGTAATGTAAAGCTAGATGAAGGTAAGAAGGCTAAGAAGAAAGCTAAGGGAGGTAAGAAATAATGAATCGTTTAAAAGAGAGATACATTAGTGAAATTAAGCCTGAATTAGCTAAGAAGCACAACTACACTTCTGCTATGCAAATTCCTGCACTTGAAAAGATTGTTATCAACTTAGGTGTTGGTGAAGCTGTTGCTAATCCTAAGGCATTAGATGAAGCTGTTGCAGATTTAACTGCTATCTCTGGTCAAAAGGTTGTTGTTACTAAGGCTAAGAAGTCAATCGCAAACTTCAAATTAAGAGAAGGTATGCCAATTGGCTGTAAGGTAACTCTTCGTGGTGAAAAGATGTATGAATTCATGGACAAGTTAGTTTCAATCGTACTTCCACGTGTAAGAGACTTCCATGGCGTTAGCAAGACTGCTTTTGATGGTAGAGGTAACTATACTCTTGGCGTTAAGGAACAAATCATCTTCCCTGAAATCCAATATGATAAGGTAAATAAGGTAAGAGGTATGGATATTGTTATCGTAACTACAGCTAAGACAAACGAGGAAGCTAAGGATTTATTAACTGCACTTGGCATGCCTTTTGAAAAGTAAGGAGGGAACTATGGCTAAGACATCAATGAAAGTTAAAGCACATCGTCCTGCTAAGTTCTCTACTAGAGCTTACACAAGATGTGAAAGATGTGGTCGTCCACATTCAGTATTAAGAAAATACAAATTATGTCGTATCTGCTTTAGAGAATTGGCTTACAAGGGCCAAATCCCTGGAGTTAAGAAGGCAAGCTGGTAAAGGAGGAAGCAAACATGATGAATATGACAGATCCAATTGCGGATATGCTTACTAGAATCAGAAACGGTTTAGGTGCTGGTAAAGATACAGTAGTTATTCCTGCTAGTAAGATGAAGGTTGAAATTGCTAAGATCCTTAAGGCTGAAGGTTACATCAACAACTATAAGGTTGAAGGTGAAGCTGCTAAAGATAAGACAATTTCAATTGAATTAAAGTATGGACCAGATGGCCAAAAGGTTATCTCTGGTTTAAAGAGAATTTCTAAACCTGGTTTAAAGGTTTATGCAAAGGCTGATGCACTTCCTAGAGTATTAAATGGTTTAGGTGTTGCAATCATCTCAACTTCAAAAGGCTTAATGGCTGACCGTGATGCTAGAAAAGCTGGTCTTGGCGGTGAAGTTGTTGCCTACGTTTGGTAATAAAGAGGAGAAATAAATGTCACGTATCGGTAATAAAACGATTACCATTCCAGCAGGTGTTGAAATCACAGTATCAGCTGGCAATGAGGTGACTGTAAAGGGTCCTAAGGGCACTTTAACACGTCAATTTAGTCCATTAATCACTATCAATGTTGAAAACAATGAAGTAAAGTGTGTAAGAGCTAATGAAGAAAAGCATACAAAGCAACTTCATGGTACTACTCGTGCACTAATCCAAAACATGATTACTGGTGTTCATGATGGTTATGTTAAGACACTATTAATCGAAGGTATTGGTTTCCGTGCTGCTATGAAGGGTACTACATTAACTCTAAACATTGGTTACTCTCATGAAATCAATTATGAAGTTGAAGAAGGCGTAACTGTTCAATGTAGCGATCCAACAACTATCGTTGTTTCTGGCATTGATAAACAAAGAGTTGGTGAAGTTGCTGCAGAAATTAGAGCTTACCGTAAGCCAGAACCTTATAAGGGTAAGGGTATTCGTTACAAGGATGAACACATTCTTCGTAAGGAAGGTAAGGTTGCTGCATAGTAGGAAAGGAGTAATGTATGATTAATAAAGGATCAAAAAATTTAAGCCGTCTAAGAAGACATGCGCGTTTAAGAACTAAAGTTAGTGGTACAGCTTCTTGTCCTAGATTGAGCGTATTCCGTTCAAATAAGCACATCAGCTGTCAACTAATTGATGATGAAAAGGGTGTAACAATCGCTTCTTCTTCATCAATCACATTAAAGCTTGAAAACGGTGGCAATATCGAAGCTGCAAAGGCTGTTGGTACTGATATCGCTAATAAGGCTTTAGCATTAAATATTGAAACTGTAGTATTCGACCGTGGTGGTTACAACTACCATGGTAGAATTATGGCCGTTGCCGATGCCGCTAGAGAAGCAGGATTAAAGTTCTAGGAGATGAATATGAGCGAAAAAGATAATCGTAAACAAAGAAGAAACTTCCGTCCAAGAGAAGAAAAAGAATTCGATGAGCGTGTAGTTAAAATCAATCGTGTATCTAAGACTGTAAAAGGTGGTCGTCGTATGCGTTTCTCTGCTCTAGTTGTTATCGGTGATAAGAAGGGTAGAGTTGGCTATGGTATGGGTAAGGCAAACGAAGTACCAGATGCTATCAGAAAAGCTACAGAAGCAGCTAAGAAGAACGTAATTAGAGTTCCTCTTGTAAACAACTTTAGAACAATCACACACCCAATCGTTGGTGAATATGGTGCTGGTGAAGTACTATTAAAGCCAGCTAGTGAAGGTACTGGTATCATCGCTGGTGGTGCAGTTCGTGACGTTCTAGAATTATTAGGTTGTCAAGACGTTATTACTAAGTGTACAGGTTCAAGAACTTCAATCAACATGGTTCATGCAACTTTCGATGCATTGAAGAACTTAAAGACTGTAGACCAAGTAGCTAAGTTACGTGGTAAAAAGGTTGAAGAAATCAGATAAGGGGGCACATAAATGAATTTACATGAAATGAAATACAATGACGGTGCTCGTAGAGATGTTAAACGTCTAGGTAGAGGCCCAGCTAGTGGTCAAGGTAAGACTTCTGGTAAGGGTCATAAGGGTCAAAACGCTAGATCTGGTGGCGGTGTTGCTATCGGTTTCGAAGGTGGCCAAACTCCTTTCTATAAGAGAATGCCAAAAAGAGGCTTCACAAACTTCACAAGACTTGAATATGCAATTGTAAATCTTGATGCTTTAGAAAAGTTTGAAGATGGTGCAGTTGTAACTCCTGAAGTTTTAAAAGAAGCTGGCATCGTTAAGAAGGAATACAATGGTGTTAAGGTATTAGGTAATGGTACTTTAACAAAGAAACTTACTGTTAAGTGCGACAAGGTTTCAGCAAGCGCTAAAGCAGCTATTGAAAAGGCGGGCGGAACAGTAGAGGCTAAGTAATATGATTAGTGTTTTCAAAGATTTCCTAAAAAATAAAGATATTAGGAAAAAGATACTATTCACATTAGCAATTTTATTTATCTATAGACTTGGTTCAGCAATTCCTGCACCAGGTATAAATGATTCAATCATTTCTTTAAGTGCTAACTCATTATTAAATATGATGTCGCTACTTGGTGGTGGATCTATTGAGCAGATGTCAATCTTCTCACTAGGTGTAGGTCCATATATCACGGCTAGTATCATCATTCAGCTATTGAGCATGGATATCATTCCAGCACTTACTGAAATGGCAAAATCTGGTAAAAAAGGCAGACAACAAATGGATATCATTACTAGATATCTAGGCGTTGTCTTAGGCCTTGTCCAAGGTTACTTCATCGTTCAATTATTGTCTACACAATATAAGATGGTAGATAACCCTGGCTTTATGTCTTATGCTTATATCTCTGTTATTTTCACAGCTGGTTCAATGTTCCTATTGTGGTTAGCTGATCAAATAACAACAAAGGGTATTGGCAATGGTGTTTCAGTAATTATCTTCGCAGGTATTGTTGCTGATATGCCTAATAACTTTAAACTTGTCTATAACACATTTATAGGTGAGAATGCTACAAGCAAACTAGGATGGCCTGGATTTTTGATCTACTGTCTAATGTTTGTTGCAATTATTGTACTTGTAGTGGTTATGCAGATGGCTGAAAGAAGAATTCCGATTCAACAATCAACATCTCAAAGATTGAATAAGACAAAAGGTGATTTAAATCATTTACCACTAAAGATAAATTCTGCAAGCGTTATCCCAGTAATCTTTGCAGGTGCCTTAATTCAAGGCCCACAAATTATTGCAAGCTGGGTAAACACAAATGCATACAATTTCTTGAGTAAGTTATGTGACTTCACAAACCCTTGGTTCTTGTTATTCTATGCAATCTTGATTATCTTGTTTACATTCTTCTATACAAATCTTACAGTTGATCCTGAAAAGATGGCAGAAGATTTAGGTAAACAAGGTCAATATATCCCAGGTATTAGACCTGGTAGCGAAACTAAACAATATGTTTCAAATGTATTAAATAGAATTACTTGCCTTGGTGCATTATTATTAACATTTATCGCATTATTACCATATGTAGTTAGTGCATTAACCGGTTTATCACAAAGAGCTGCTCTTGGTGGTACTGGTATCATTATCGTAGTTGGTGTTGCGATGGATACAATCAAGGAATTAAAGGGTCAACTTACTACTAAACAATATAAAGGGTTTGTAGGTAGATAGAATGAATCTTCTAATTATTGGTGCTCCTGGTACTGGTAAAGGTACAATGTCTAATCTTATTATTAAAGATTATGAAGTTGCACACGTATCAACTGGGGACATGTTAAGAGCAGCTATTAGTGCCCAAACTGAAGTTGGACTATTAGCTAAAAGCTATATGGATAAAGGTCAACTTGTTCCAGACGAGACTATTCATAATGTTATTACTGAATATTTCGATAATAACAAATCAAAGAGTGGTTTCTTGTTTGATGGTTATCCTCGTACTGTTAAACAAGCTGAAGATTTTGATGGAATATTGAAGTCTGAAGGCATGATTCTTGATAAAGTAATTTGTCTAAGCTTAGACGATGAAGTACTTAAGAATAGAATTACAGGTAGAAGGGTATGTCCTAATTGTAAGGAAATTTATCATATTACTAATAAGCCTTCAAAGGTTGAGGGTACTTGTGATAAATGTGGTGGTAAGCTTGTTCAAAGAAGTGATGATACACTTGAAGCACTAGAAAAAAGACTAGTAGCTTACTATGAACAAACTAGACCAGTTGTTGATTATTATGAAGAAAAAAATTTAGTATCTTACATTAATGCTGATCAGGAAGCTGAAAAGGTTTATGAAGATATTAAGAAGGTTTTAGAGGCTATCTAATGATTACTTTAAAATCAAAAAGAGAAATCGAATTAATGGACAAGGCCGGCACAATTGTCGCCCTTGTCCATAAAAAATTAAAAGAAGTCATTGTTCCTGGTATCTCAACTGCTCAAATTGATAAAATTTGTGAAGAAGTAATCAGAGAAAATGGCGGAACACCATCTTTTAAGGGATTATATGATTTTCCTGGTGCCGTTTGTACCTCAGTTAATGATATACTAGTACATGGCATCCCAAGTCACAGTGTGATTTTAAAGGATGGCGATATTATTACAGTAGATGTTGGAGCCTGTTACAAAGGCTACCATGGTGATAGTGCTTGGACATATCCTGTTGGAAATGTAAAAGAAAGTACACTTGAACTATTAAAAGTTACTGAAGAAGCACTATACAAAGGTTTAGAAATGGCAAAACCTGGTAATCGTGTTGGTGATATATCTAATGCTATTCAAACATATGTTGAAGAACATGGATATTCAACTCCAATCGAGTATACAGGACATGGCGTTGGTAAGAAAGTTCATGAGGATCCATACGTTCCAAATGTTGGTAAACCTCATACATTAGAACTATTAAAACCAGGCATGTGTATTGCGATTGAACCAATGGTATTTGAGGGAAAGCCTCATTGTGTTACACTAGATGATGGTTGGGCTGTAGTAAATAAAGAGCGTTCTATGAGTGCTCATTATGAACACACTATTGCAATCACTAGTGATGGCTACAAGATCTTGACAAAGGAGGACTAAGTTAATGGCGAAGCAAGATGTTATTGAAATTGATGGAATTGTAACTGATACTTTACCTAATGCTCAGTTCAAGGTGAAACTCGAGAACGGTCACGAAATCCTGGCTCACGTTTCTGGTAAAATCCGCATGCATTACATCCGCATTTTACCGGGTGATAGAGTAACCGTTGAAATTTCACCTTACGATTTAACACGTGGGCGTATTACATTTAGACATAAGTAGTCTAGGAGGGAAAAAAGATGAAAGTAAGACCATCTGTAAAACCTATTTGCGACAAGTGCCGTGTAATTAAGCGCAAGGGTCGCGTAATGGTAATTTGTGAAAACCCTAAACACAAACAAAGACAAGGTTAATTGAGAAGGGAGAAAATTTTATGGCTCGTATTGCTGGTGTAGATATTCCTAATGATAAGCGCGTAGTTGTATCATTAACATATATCTATGGTGTTGGTTTACCAACTGCACAAAAAGTATTAGCTGAAAATGGTATCAGTGAAGACATCCGTGTTAAGGATTTAACTGATGAACAATTAAATGCTATTCGTAAAACTTTAGATAGCTACAAATTAGAAGGAGATCTTAGAAGAGAAACTCAACTTGAAATCAAGAGATTGATGGAAGTTGCTTGTTACCGTGGAATGAGACACAGAAAAGGTCTTCCTGTAAGAGGTCAAAGAACTAAGACTAATGCTCGTACACGTAAGGGACCTCGTCGTACAGTAGCTAACAAGAAGAAGTAGGAGGTAAATCATGGCACAAAAAACAGTTCGTAAGAAACGTGTAAAGAAGAATATTGCGACAGGTGTTGCACATGTTCATTCTACATTTAATAACACAATCGTAACTATTACTGATGAAGCTGGTAACGTTGTATCTTGGTCTAGTGCTGGTGCTCTTGGTTATAAGGGCTCTCGTAAGTCAACTCCATATGCTGCTCAAATGGTATCTGAAGCAGCTGGTAAGAGTGCTATGGATCATGGTATGAGAAAAGTTGAAGTAGAAGTAAAGGGACCAGGTCCAGGTAGAGAAGCTGCTGTTAGAGCTTTAGCTACTGCAGGTCTACAAATTACTGCTATTAGTGACGTTACACCAGTTCCACATAATGGTTGTCGTCCACCAAAGAAACCTAGAGGTTAATATAAGGAGGTAACATATGCAAAAATTTGAACGTCCTAAATATAAAATTTCTGAATATGTTGAAGACCAACATTATGGAAAGTTTGTAATCTCACCTTTAGAAAGAGGCTTTGGTACAACTATCGGTAATGCTTTAAGAAGAGTAATGCTTTCTTCATTACCTGGTGGTGCAGTATTCTCAATCAAGATTGATGGTGTTTATCATGAATTTTCATCAATTAAGGGTGTTAGAGAAGACGTTACAATGATGATTCTTAATATCAAGTCTTTAATTCTTGATATTATGGATGATGATGTTTACACTTTAAGAATCAATGCTAAAGGACCTTGCACTGTAACTGGTAAGGATATTATCGTTCCAGGTGGTGTAGAAGTTCTTAATCCTGATTTAGAAATCGCACATCTTGAAGAAGGTGGCGTTCTTGACATGGAACTTGTTTGTAGAAATGGTAGAGGCTATGTTTCTGCTGATGAAAACAAGAGATTATATCAAGGAAGCTCTCAAGGTGTAGGTACTATTTATACTGATGCTATTTATACACCAGTAGTTAAGGCTAACTATGAGGTAGAACCAACTCGTGTTGGACAAAGTGCTAAATATGATGAGCTAACTGTAGAAGTTTGGACTGATGGTTCAATCGATCCTAAGGAAGCAATCGCACTTTCTTCAAAGATTCTAATTTCTCATTTAGAGCTATTAACAGAAGTTGACCAAAAGGTAAAAGATTCTGAATCAGTAATGGCTGAAAAGGCTCATGAAAACAATTCAAAGACTGTAAATATGTCTATTGAAGATTTAGATCTAACAGTTAGATCATATAACTGTTTAAAGAGAGCTGGCATTTCTACTGTTGATGAGTTAACTCAAAAGACAGAGGATGAAATGGCTCATGTTAGAAATTTAGGTAAGAAGTCTTTAAAAGAAGTTAAGGAAAAATTAACTGATCTTGGCCTACATTTCAAACATTATGAGTAAGGAGAAGAAGTATTATGCATAATCGTAAATTAGGCCGCACTAGCGATCATCGTAAGGCATTGCTTAGAAATATGGCATCTCAACTTATCATCAACGGTAAGATTGAAACTACTGAAGGTAAAGCTATGGAACTTAGAAGTTATGTTGATTCAGTAATCACAACTGCTAAGAAGAATGACTTAGCTGCTAGAAGACAAGCTATCAATGAACTAAGCAACATTAAGACTAAAGATGGCAAGACTGCTGTTCAAGTTTTATTCGATGAAGTTGCTGTTAAGTATGCAGATAGAAAAGGTGGTTATACTCGCGTAACTAAGACATACATTAGACGTGGTGATAATGCTCCTATGGCAACTGTAGAATTAGTTTAATTTAAAATATTAAAAGCTCTCAAATAATCGAGAGCTTTTTCTATGCCCAAAATGATATACTTTCTATAGTTGTTGGAGGTTTTATAATGAATATAATTGATCGTTTTGCAGAGTATGTAAAAATTCCTACTATGTCTGATCCAAATAGTGATACATACCCAAGCAGTTCTAAGCAACTTGTTTTAGCTAAACTTTTAAAAGAACAATTAGCTAATCTTGTTGATAAAGTTGAATTAACAGATACAGGAATAGTATATGGGTTTCTAAAAACCAATTATGAAAGTAATGAGACTATAGGCTTGATTGCTCACATGGATACATCACCAGATATGAGTGATGAGAACGTTAACCCAAGAGTAATCAATAACTATGATGGAACAGTAATCAAATTAAATGAAAATATCACAATGAACCCAAAAGATTTCCCATGTTTATTAAATGATATTGGCGCTGATATTATGGTTACTGATGGTACAACTTTATTAGGTGGTGATGACAAAGCAGGCGTTGCGATTATCATGGATGTTTTAGAAAGACTAAAAGAAAACCCTGAAATTAAACATAAAAACTTAGCCATTGCGTTCACACCTGATGAAGAAATTGGCAAAGGCTGTGATAATTTTGATGTTGAATACTTCAATGCTGACTATGCATATACTATTGATGGTGGTGATGCAAGTGATATTGAATATGAAAATTTCAACGCTGCTAGTGCAAAAGTAACTATTAATGGTCTATCAATTCACCCAGGTAGTGCAAAGAATAAGATGCTAAATTCTATTCTAATCGCAATGGAATTCCAAAGTTTATTACCAGTAAATGAAAACCCAATGTACACTGAAGGTTACGAAGGCTTCAATCACTTGTGTGATATCAATGGTGATTGTGAAAAAACTGTAATGGGATATATTATTAGAAATCATGATAAGGCATTGCTTGAGAAACAAAAGAAGGATTTTATCAATGCATGTAACTTTATCAATAGTAAATATAAAGATAATACATGTATCCTTGAAATCAAAGATTCTTATCAAAATATGAAAGAATTCATTAAAGATAGAATGGATATTGTAGATAATGTTAAAAAGATTATGACAGAGATGGGGTTAAAAGCTACAAGTACCCCTATTAGAGGTGGAACTGACGGTGCGGTTCTTACTTATAAAGGCTTGCCATGCCCAAATCTAGGAACAGGCGACCGCAATTGTCACGGTAAGTTTGAATATGTAAATTTAAACGAAATGAAATTAATGTCTGATTTAGTTTTAAAAATAGTTGAATAAAATTTATCGAGAAGATGACTTAAATACCATCTTCTTTTTAAGTTATCCACTTTTCCACGTTGATAATGGGAATAAAATGGAAATAATTTGGGAATAATTATCGATTTAGGTAGGGTAAGATAAAGACATGTATAAGTCTATTAAATATCGTATTTATCCAAATAAGAAACAATTAGAGATTATTAGTCAAACATTTGGTTGTTGCAGAAAAATATGGAATCTTATTCTAGAAGACAAGATTAAATCTTATGAAACAAATCAAACATTTAGTAGTAAGTTGCTTAGTGATTTTGTAAAAGAATATGCTTATCTAAATGATGTTGATTATTCGGCTTTATATAATACTCAAAAGAATCTTTTGACACTTATTAAAAAAGATTTTAAGAAAAAAGGATTTCCAAAGTTTAAATCATTTAATTATGGGAGAAAATCTTATACTACGAATAATTCTAATAACAGAATAGAACTGAAAGATAAGTACATAACACTTCCTATCGTTGGGGATGTAAAAAGCAAGATATATACATTTCCTAGAGAAGATGCTGTAATTCGATTTGCAACAATATTTAAAGATTCCGATGGAAGATATTATTGCTCAGTGACGTTTAAATGCACATTTGAGCCACTAAAGCAGATTATCGATACAAATATAATGCAATCGGTCTAGATTATTGCTCAAACGGCTTGTATGTTGACGATAAAGGCAATATAGGTACTAACCACAAATATTTTAAAGAATCTGAAAAGAAGTTAGCTAAGCTACAAAGAAGATTAGCTAAAAAACAAGGCGCTAAGAAAGGAGAAACGAAATCTAATAACTATTTGAAACAGTTACAAAAAGTTAATAAAGTGTATAGACATATTAAAAATCAACGAAATGATAATTTGCACAAAATATCTAATGAGATAACCAATCATTATGATGTTGTATGTGTAGAAGATTTAAATATGGTATCGATGTCACAAAAACCAAAACTAGGAAAATCAACAATGGACAATGGATACGGATATTTTATTAGATATTTAGAATATAAGTTAAATAATAGAGGCAAGAAATTGATAAAAATAGGCAAATACTTTCCATCTTCTCAAATATGTAGTAATTGTGGAAAGTTAAATTTTGAGATTAGTGATATAAATATAAGAGAATGGGAATGTCCAGTTTGCGGTGCAAAACTAAATAGAGACATCAATGCAGCTATTAACATTAAGAACGAAGGATTAAGATTGTTAAGTCTTAAATAAAATTAAAAATTATAAAATTTAGTAGGCTAGGGACTAGCCGATCTTATAAAGCTTGTGGAGATTATGTAAGACTTTTAAAAGCAATGGTCAATGAAGCAAGAAGCTGTTGTTTCTAGAACAATTGGTAGTCCACGGTCGTGGCTAGACGGAATATATAGCCAAGATAAATTAATAACAACGCCAACGACCGTTATTTAAGGGATGCATAACATAAATTAAAAATAGAACGAAAAACATCAAAATTATTAAAAAATATGCATAGATATATGTAGAACACAAGTTAAAATGATACCACTTTATAAGGCCTAGGCATGTACTGT
>ERZ1026772.392-NODE-392-length-32698-cov-5.432773_pt1 | contig 32698 bp, 29 predicted proteins | sample MGYA00380124_ERZ1026772 | MGnify/ENA primary metagenome ERZ1026772 (study PRJEB33269, sample SAMEA4719760) | human gut metagenome | biome: human-associated habitat; feature: organic feature; material: feces | place: Cameroon | collected 2013-10 ...
AATCGCAAATACAACATTGGGTATCATAATGACTGCAATAAAAATCAGCCCAAAAACATTAAACCATTCCATATTATCTACCATCACAAACTCTGATTTGTATTTCTGTTTGTTTTAAAAATGGGCAACTCCGATTGGAATTGCCCACTCATTGCACTAATTATGCGATTTTTTCTTGCTTGCACCGATTTCTGCATCAATTGATGTAAGTTTGATGTAAATCGCTGTTTTTTTAGTTTTTTATCAAATGAAGTACGTCCCGTCTATTTGGTAAAACGGTACATCTTTACACCATTTTAATAGAGCTTTGCACCTGCCGGAATATGGTCATCAACCATCAGAAGATGAAGCTTTTCTTCGCCTTCTTCTTCGTGGATAGCACTGAGAAGCATACCACAAGAGTCAATGCCCATCATAGCTCTCGGTGGAAGATTTGTGATAGCGATAAGAGTCTTTCCAACCAGTTCTTCCGGCTCATAAAAGCTATGAATACCGCTTAAAATGGTTCTGTCTGTGCCTGTTCCGTCATCAAGAGTGAACTGTAACAGTTTCTTTGACTTCGGTACTGCAACACACTCTTTAACCTTTACTGCACGGAAATCGGACTTTGAGAATGTATCGAAATCGACAAATTCCTCAAACAAAGGCTCTACCTTTACCTTAGAGAAATCAATCTTTTCCGGCTCTGAATTTGGTGTAGAAACCTCTTTAGAACTTACACCATTTTCGGATTTTACACCACCGAGGGTCTTCATTGTCGGGAAGAGCAAAACATCACGGATTGCGGGAGAATCGGTAAGAAGCATAACCATTCTGTCGATACCGAAGCCGATACCGCCTGTGGGAGGCATACCGAGCTCAAGTGCATAAAGGAAGTCCTCGTCGGTGTGGTTAGCCTCTTCGTCGCCCTGTGCAAGCAATTCCTCCTGTGCCTTAAAGCGTTCACGCTGGTCAATCGGGTCATTAAGCTCCGAATAAGCGTTTGCCATTTCCCAACCATTCATAAAGAACTCAAAACGCTCAACATAGTCGGGATTTTCGGGCTTTTTCTTTGTAAGCGGAGAAATCTCAATCGGGTGATCCATTACAAATGTCGGCTGAACAAGGTGCTCCTCGACAAATTCCTCAAAGAAGAGGTTGAGAATGTCGCCCTTCTTGTGTCTTTCTTCATATTCAACATTGTGCTCTTTCGCAACGGCTCTCGCCTGCTCAAGCGTTTTAATCTCGTTAAAATCAACACCCGAATACTTTTTAACGGCGTCAAGCATAGTTATTCTATCGAACGGCTTACCGAGATCCATTTCAATACCGTTGTAAGTGATTTTCGTAGTACCGAGAACCTCTTGCGCAACAAATCTGTAAAGATTTTCGGTAAGGTCCATCATACCGTGGTAATCGGTATAAGCTTGATAAAGTTCCATAAGCGTAAACTCGGGATTGTGCCTTGTATCAAGTCCCTCATTACGGAAAACTCTGCCGATTTCGTAAACTCTCTCCATACCGCCGACAATAAGTCTTTTAAGGTAAAGCTCAAGCGAAATACGAAGCTTAACATCCTCGTCAAGAGCGTTGAAATGCGTTTCGAACGGTCTTGCAGCCGCACCGCCTGCGTTGGGAACAAGCATGGGGGTTTCAACCTCCATAAAGCCCTGTGAGTCAAGATAACGACGGATAGTGCTTATTATCTTTGAACGGTTGATAAAGGTCTGCTTTGACTCTGCGTTCATGATAAGGTCAATATATCTCTGACGGTATCTTGTGTCTGTATTTGTAAGTCCATGGAACTTTTCGGGCAAAATCTGAAGGCTCTTTGAGAGAAGCACAAGTTCGGTAGCGTGAAGAGAAATCTCGCCTGTTTTAGTCTTGAAAACCTCGCCTTTAAGGCCGACAATATCGCCGATATCCATTTTCTTGAATGCCTTATATTCCTCTTCGCCTATGCAATCTCTTGCTACATAAGACTGAATATTGCCCTTTAAGTCCTGAATATTGCAAAACGAAGCCTTACCCATTACACGCTTTGACATAAGTCTGCCTGCAACGGTAACGGTCTTGCCCTCAAGAGAGTCAAAATTTTCTTTAATATCCGTGCTGTGATGGGAAACGTCATACTTTGTAATAACAAAGGGATCGTTGCCTGCATCCTGCAATTCCTTTAGTTTGTCAAATCTGATTTGACGAAGCTCATTAACGTCCTGCTGAGCCGCATTGTTCTGATTGTTTGTCTGTGCCATATTTTCACTTCCGATTTACTAAAAAATATGGGCGGACTTGCCGCCCGAGTATTTTATTTTTATGAAATAGCCTTAACTGTAAAGCTACGAATACCGATAGGCGCTTCTACCTGAACGTCGTCGCCGACCTTTTTGCCCAAAAGAGCCTTGCCGACGGGTGATTCGTCAGAAATCTTGCCTGCATCGGGATCAGCCTGTGCATAGCCGACAATCTTATATGAAAATTCATTTTTCTTGTCATCAACGATTACAACGTTTGAGCCAATGTGAATGACGTCCTTGCTCAATGAGGACTCGTCAAACACCTTAGCGTTTTTGAGCATATTTTCAAGCTCATTTATGCGTGCCTCAAGCTTTGCCTGATCACTCATTGCCTCATCATACTCAGCGTTCTCTGAAAGGTCGCCGTAGCTTCTTGCAACCTTGATTTTTTCCGCAGCTTCTTTACGTCCGACGGTTTTTAAGTTTTCAAGCTCGTCCTGTAATTCTTTATAGCCCTCGGCATTAAGCAAAGTTTCCTGTAACATATTGTTAAAACTCCTTTCGGTTTTTGCCCATATACAAATGAATATTATACGGGAAATTTCATTTAATGTCAATAGAGCCGAACGGAAAAACATTTTCAAATACTACATTCATTTTATCATATTTGAGCTCGGAAAGACTTTTGAGTGCACAAGCCTCATAAAGTGCCGAAGCAAAGGTCAGCTTATCGACGCCGACAGGCAACAGGCTTTCGGGATATTTCGGTAAGCTTATCCCCTCACCTTTTAATATATTGTATCTGTTTTCGCCGCACTTTTCGAGAATACAGTTGTTGAAATATCGGTTAAATACATTTTCGGGCGAAATTATCATATCGCACCTTGAAAGTCCTTGCTCATTGATTAAAACGATTACCGACAAGCCGTATTTTTCATATATTTTTTCACACACGCTTTTATAGGCAAATTCGTTTTTGGAAAACACCCGTATTTCCCCTGCAAGATTTACAAATTTTTCAAGGTACTGCGAAAAAGCACCTTTTTCATCTCTTATCCCGAGCGTAAAAGCGGCTTTATCGTATTCTTTATTTTCAAGATAGTTTTCCGCCGAATTTATTGTCATAATATTCGGTAAAACGGCAGGCTTGTATATTTTCAGCTTACCTGTCTTTGAAGCGTCTGTGCCGTCAGCCAAAATAACCGCCTTTGAGCATACGCCGAGCATTTTAGCAACCTCGCAGCAATCCTCCCCGCACTGCTTTTCATAGATTTCAAGCTTATAAAACGGAGCGGCACCCTTGACATTGACCCTTTCGAGTATCGGAGACGGCGGAGAGAAAAAATACTTAATTCTCTTTAGCAATGATTTTTCTTCGGGAATTATTTTCAACACGGCAAACATAAAAACACCTCGCATACGAAATTGTATGCAAGGTGCTTTGATAAAATGTTAATTTTCTCCGACAAGAACGTCATAAGCCTTCTTGTATTGGTCGTCGTCCTCTTGTGAGAGAATTGCAAGCTTTGCTTCCTTTTCCGAGTCAAGCTTGACCTCGTAATCGGGTACAACGCCCACAGAATTATACGAAGCGCTGACATAAGGCTTAATCTCCGCAACAGTAAGGATAATTGCGCCGCCGTCACTTAACTGATATGCCTTTTGCATAGTTCCGTTTCCGTTAGTCGTAGTGCCGACAAGCTGAGCCTTTCCGAAGTCCCTCAAGTCACAGGCAAAAAGCTCCGCAGGTCCTGAGGTCTGATTGTTTACAAGCACCATCATCTGCATTGAAACGCTGTCAGCATCCGTGGTAAAGGTATCGGTAATATTACCGTCCTTATCGAGAGCCGTTGCTATCGCACCGCTGCCCTCACTCGCAACGGGGACTAAAACGTCAAGAGCCTTTGCGGCATAATCGATAGTTCCGTTCGAAGTGCCTCTCAAATCAAAGATAACGCTTGTAACATTCTGCTTTGAAAGTTCGTTTATAGCCTTTTTAAGCTGTGAAGCGGTTGTTGAATAAAAGTCGGTAATTTTAATATATCCGACCGAACCGTTTGCACTGTAATAAACAGACTGTGCGCTGTAGCCCTTTACAACACCGACGGACTGCTCAACGCCGTCATGCACAAAACGTACCGTGACGCTTGTGAGCTTTCCGCCCGTAAGCTTATCCATAAGCTCGTTATAGTTGTATGCGGTAACAGGCTCTTCGTCAATTTCGATTATCTTGTCACCCTTCGAAATACCGCTTTGCGCAGCAGGCGAATTTTCGGAAACCTCCGCCGCATAAATAGCCGTTTCCGTTTCGTCATAATAAGCGATAATGCCTATTCCGACCTTTTCGCCGTTAAGCTCGTTCTTATACGTTTCATACTCGGTAGCGGTAAGGTACTTACTGTACTTGTCGCCGAGTCCTGCCGCATATCCGCCTGAAAGCTCGGTATTCAAAAACATTTCGTTTATTGAGCCGTAATAGTTTGTTCTTACGATATTGTCAATTTCGGAAATGTACGAATACATCTGTGCCCTGTTAGGTAAATCCTTAATGAGGCTGTTGTAAGTTCTCATTGATACGGACATTGTAACGGCAACGGTAATCGCAACCGCAACAAGCGTTATCGCAACAGATACGCCCACCGATATTTTTTTGTTCATTTACAACCACCTCAAGTTATTTTCTGTGTGCAACAGCAGGAACCCACGGTTCGGGATTCACACGCACGCCTTGTACAATAACCTCGAAATGCAAATGTGCGCCTGCGTGCGGGTTCTGTGGAGTAGGTGCCGGCCTTACATTCCCTGTATTACCCACATATGCGATAACATCACCTTGTTTAACATGCTGTCCGGCCGAAACAGCAAATCCACTACAATGAGCATATCTTGTAGCCACACCGTTTTCGTGGTCGATTAAAACATACTTACCGTAACTTCTCGCTGATCCCGTTCCTGTTTCTGCAACCTTAACCGTTCCGTCAGCAACAGCACGGATTTCTTTACCGTAAGTGTTACCCGTTGCACCTTGAGTTATGTAATCGAGTGCCTTATGACCGCTGTAGCTTCCCCACCAAGCGCTTAAAACAACATTCGGGTATTGAAGCGGAGAAATCATTCCCTTTGAAGAAACGGTATATTTATGGTCGGCATCAGATTTATTAAGAGTACCATCACCTTTTGAAAGTGAACTGTTCTGTTGCTTATTGAATTCTTCTTCTTGTGCTTGAATTTTAGCGATTGCCAATCTCCATTCAGCAGACTCTTGATCGAGATTGCTGATATATGAATTGATATTGTTCATTTTTTTCTGTATATCATTCTGTTTTTTATCAACAGAATTCCTTACCGCTTGAATTTGCGCTCTCGAATCAACTCTTTTCGCTCTGTCTGCCTCAACAGTTGTTTGCTTTTCAACCTGTTCCTGCTTTTGAGCATTAAGTTGTTCAACAAGCTTGTTTGCCTCCTCAATTTTACCTTTAAGGCCGGAAATCAATTCGTTGTCACGCTTTGCGACAGCACTCAAAAGCTCAAGTCTTGTAAGGAATGACTCAAAATCTGAGGAGTCAAGCAGAATTTCAAGCATTGAGGTCTCGCCTGCCATATATGAGGCTCTCATACGCTCTGCAAGCAACTCTTGCGTATCGGCAATTTGAACATTAACCTTATCAATTTGAACACCGGTTTCGTTTATGCTTTCATCGAGCTTTGCTATATCGCTTTCATATTGAGCAATAATAGCATCATAGCTTGCAATTTGAGAGTTAAGGTCATTTATCTGTGCGTTATAAACATCAATTTGCTCCTGCAAGGTATCAATTTCCTCGTTGAGCTCATCAACTGTTTTTTGTTTATCGTCTTTTTTAGCATTATTGGCATCTATTTTAGATTCAAGTGCATCAATTTCCGCCTTAAAATCTCTTTCAGCATACACGCCGAAGGAAACGCTTGCAAGCGTCATAACAATACACAGAACAACCGATAAGAACTTAAACAAAGGTGTAAATTTAATATTACTCATTTGTTACGACACTCCTTTCCTCCTTGAGGTATCTGTTCATAGAAACCATACTTCCGAAGCTGCCCGTAATTATACCAATTGCAAGGAACGTCCCGAAAATGTACCAAATATACGAAAGGAACGGTACAAAGCTAAAGCCGAGCATTGTAATTACCGAGGAGAATGCGTAAATAACCAATTCATACAAGCCCCAAAGCAGTAACACCGAAACGCCTGCCGAAATAATTCCGAGCAACACACCCTCAATCATAAACGGCCATCTGATAAAGCTGTTTGTAGCACCTACGGCTTTCATAATGTTGATTTCAAGCTTTCGTGAGAACATTGTAATTCTGATTGTATTTGAAATAATAAACAGCGCAACAAGGAAAAGCATTGACACAAGTCCTGCGCTGACAATTGTAACGGCACGCCGCACCGTCACAAGCTTTGTCGCAAGGTCGCTGTTTTCACGTACGTTATATACGCCGTCAAGCTTTTCAATCTCGCTGACCGTTTCCTTAAATCTTGAAAGGTCCTTAACGGTGACCTTAAAGGCATCGGGAAGTGGGCTTGTTTCAAAGCCTTCGAACAAAGCGGAGTCGCCGCCCATAAGCTCGACCTGATGCTGAAAAGCATCCTCCTTCGGGACAAACTCACAACTTGCAATGTTGTCCATATTTTCAAGCGAAAGCCTTAATTCCGAAGTTTTAACGTCGTCGGCTTCGTCCGAAACATAAACCATTACAATATTCTGCGCCTCAACAATATCAAGAAGCGAGTTAATATTGAAATAAGCCATCGCACCTACGCCGATAATCAAAAGACAAGCCATAAGCACCGCAACAGAAGCGATTGACATCATCTTATTAACCCAAACGTTTCTGAATCCCTCACGGGTTAAATATCCGAGTGATGAGCCTTTCATTTATCTTCACCTCCTGCTTTTTCGGTAAGGTTGTCAAGATAAATCGAATAATCTATATCATCCTCCGCCGTATCGTCATCGGCATCGACGCCGTAATTTGAAATGAAATCTTCAAGCTCACTGTCCGACATCGGCGGCGCATAATATGAGCTCAATTTGTTTTCATCAATCTTAATATCCTCGTTGACTATTTCTTCAACAATCTTTTTCCTTTCCTCGTCCGAGGCTGACTCGGAAGCATGGCTTACAACCGACGGATGCGCAGCCTCATATTTCGAGTAATCGTCGGGAAGCTTGTCGGAATCGCTCGTATCGGATACAACATAGCCCTGATCGATTGTAATAACTCTGTGATGGAAATGGCGGACAAGGTTATGTTCATGAGTAACCATAACGATTGTAGTGCCGCCTGCGTTTATGTGGTTTAACAAATCAACAATTTCATAGGACATTTCGGGGTCGATATTACCCGTCGGCTCGTCGGCAATGATAAGTCCCGCATTGTTTACAAGCGCTCTTGCAAGCGCAACTCTCTGCTGCTCGCCGCCCGAAAGCTGATTTGGCTTTTGACGTGCCTTTGAGGAAAGTCCCACAAGGCTTAAAATATAGGGAACTCTTTTTCGAATTTCCTTTTCCTTTGCGCCGATAACTCGCATTGCAAAGGCAACATTGTCATAAACAGTCATATTCGGTATAAGTCTAAAGTCCTGAAAGACAATGCCGAGTGTTCTTCTGAACATAGGGATTTGCTTCTTTTTAAGCTTATTGAGGTTAAAACCGTTTATAATAACAGTACCCTTGTTAGGTACCTGTTCACGCATCATAATTTTGAGAAACGTACTCTTACCTGCGCCCGAGGAGCCGACAATAAAAACAAACTCGCCGTCCTCAATGCGAAGGCTGACGTTTTTTAACGCTTCCGTACCGTTTGCATAGGTTTTTGAAACGTTATCAAACTCTATCACATTAACGACCTCTCTTTCGTTATTCAAAAAAATAAAAGACAGTACCGAGCATAAGCCGCCCAATATACTGCCTTAAATTATACCATAAAATATAGCAAGATGTAACGTAATTAAATAAAATTTAACAATATTCGTAGATTTACACAAAAACGTATAAAATAAATATGCAAGATATACAATATATTGTCAAGTCACGTCGCACAAGTACATCTATTAGTATTTTATCGGGTTTGAATCAAGATATTTCTTAACCATCAACGCAACCTTAAATACAATTGCATCGTCAAATTCACGCAAGTCAAGTCCCGTGAGCTTTTTGATTTTTTCAAGACGGTAAACAAGAGTGTTTCTGTGAACAAAAAGCTTTCTTGAGGTCTCGGAAACGTTAAGGTTGTTTTCAAAGAATTTTTGAATTGTAAAAAGCGTTTCCTGATCAAGGCTTTCAATAGAACCTCTCTTAAACACTTCACGCAGGAACATATCACAAAGCGTTGTGGGAAGCTGATAAATAAGTCTTGCGATGCCGAGATTGTCATAGCTGACAATGGTCTTTTCGGTGTCAAACACCTTACCTACTTCAAGGGAAACCTGTGCTTCTCTGAATGAGCGTGCAAGGTCCTTAATGTTTTCAACCGTTGTGCCGATACCGACAAGAACGTGAGAATAGAACTCCGCACCGAGGCTGTCGATAACCGAACGTGCAAGCTTTTCCAAGTCTTTTGTTTCAATCATCGGATTAACCTCTTTGATAAGAGCTATATCCGTTTCGTTTACGTCGATAACAAAGTCCTTTGATTTATCGGGGAACAAGCCCTGAATGACCTCAAATACAGAAACATCAATTTTGTCAACAATTCTGATAAGGAAAACAGCCCTCGAAGCCTCGCTGTTAAAACGAAGTTCACGTGCTTTAAGGTAAATATCGCCGGGAAGAATATTGTCAAGAATAACGTTCTTTATGAAATTTCCCCTGTCATATTTCTCGTCATAATACTGCTTAACGCTCGAAAGAGAAATCGCAAGAAGCGAAGCGTAGTTCTGAGCAAGCTGATCCTCACCCGAAACAAAAACAGCATAATCTGCGTGCATATGCGTTCCGAAGGATTTGTATGTGAAGCCGTCAATTACAACGCTCTCCGAAACAGCCGAAAATATAACCGAAACCTCCGACGAAATAACCTCGCCGATTTTTCCAAGCTCGCTACAGGAAATAACTGTTCCCGATTCATCCACAACTCCTATTACTCTGTCTATTGAATCTGTCATCTGATGAACGATACCTTGAAACAATCTATTTGACATAATTAGCCTCCGTATATGCAATTTAGCCAACTTATTTATTATATATTTTACACAATGTTACACAAAAAAGCAAGAGGATTTTTTTACATTTTTTTATTTTCGTTTGCATTTTCAACAAAAACCGACCGTTTTTTTGTTAAATTAGTTCATTCTTCCCACATATTAAAGGCATTTTCAAAGGATATTTCATTGGTCAAAATGACGATAATTCAAGTCAGGCAAGGCATTTTGAACAAGAAGTATAGCCTTTCAGGTAATATTCGTCGATATTATCACAGAAGATAACCTGTTTATTTTTGTCGTCCATATTTTTGGCGTACTGACAATCGGGCTTGTGTATCTTCTTACTGCTTATGTTTAGCACATACATATCCGCCTGCACCGTAACATTCGGAGCGTCGGTTGCGGTTATGCTTACAGCCTCGCCGCCGTCAACCCACGAAACAGACACATCGGAATTATCGGAAGCGTTGCTTTCATTGATTTCTTTATAAATTTTCACCTGACGAAGCATAATAAAAACGCTCAAGAATGCAAGCGCTACGCACATAACGGCAATAATTTTCCTGTTATCTATATTCTTCTTATCGCTCATTTTGTCACCTCTTATAGCATTTGCAGCGAGTACAGACGGTATAGCCCTTATCAAGATAAGCCTGAAGCTCGTCCGAAGAAATAACAGCCTTGTTTTCTTCCTTCATATTTTTCGCATAAGAACAGGTTGAGCTGTGTATTTTCTTTGAATTTTTATTTACTACAAGAACCGTATCGATTTCTGTAACGGTGACGGTTGTATCAGCAGTGGTATTGACCGTTGCTTTTTTGGTTGATTCAGCACTCCGAGCCTTGCTTCGAGCCTTGCTTTGAGCAGTAGCTCCTGCAGCTTTTGTTTTAACAACTCTCTGAATATCGGTAGTCTCGGGAATTGAAGCCGTGTCGTTAATCTCCAGAGTTACATTATTTCTTGCAGAAAATGAATCGGTAGAAGAGTCCGCAGCCTCCGTCACCGTTGCAATTGCGATATGACGGTTGATTTCGATTTGCAGCTTCAATGTTATAACCATACTTATTGCAATAATAAAGAGGGCAACAAATATGCAGCAGTCATAAAAGCCGGACCTTTTCATATCTATCACACCTCCAAATCGTTTTAATAGATAAATTATAGCAATTTTTTCGATTTTGTAAACATTTTACTGTATATTTATAACATTCGCACCAAGTAAGACCGCATCCTCCGCTTCGTGTGTGATAATCAAAAAGTGTCTTTTTTCCTCTAAAATCAACGCTATCATTTTCTTTTTAAGCTCAATGTCAAGCCCCTTAAACGGCTCATCTAAAATTACAAGCTCGCTTTTATACGCTAACGCTCTTGCAAGGGCAACTCTGCGCTTCATACCGCCGCTGAGTTCGGATACAAGCGTATCCTTTTCCCCGCACAAAAGCACTCTTTCAAGGTAATAATCGGCAGTTTTGCCGTCGCTGACATATTCAACATTTTCCCTTGCCGAAAGCCACGGCAAAAGTCTGTCCTCCTGAAACATAAACGAAACCGCTTCGGGGACTCCCGATATTTCGCCGAACTCCGATTTTTCAAGTCCCGCTATCATTCGTGCAAGCGTTGTTTTGCCCACACCCGACTCACCCATTAAGACAACGGGCTTATCAAATACTATTTCACGGTTAAAATTATCGAATACAATCCTGTCACCGTAGCTTTTCTTTATATTTTTCAGCTTAACGGTCATTTTATTTCACCGCCCTTATATCTGTTAAAAAGCTTTCCGAGTAAATAAACAGCCGCTTTTTCGAGCACGGCACTCATAATTATAATCACGGCAGTCCACGCAAACAAATCCGTTGTTTCAAGGTAGACCTTTGAATTATACAGCTCCGTGCCTATTGAGTTAATCGGTGTACTCAAAACCTCGGCGGCAACGCCCGATTTCCAGGCAAAGCCTAAGCCTGTTGTTACAGAATTATAAACCTCGGGCATTACAGACGGAACATAGACCTTTGAGATAATTTTCCGCTTCGGCACTTTATAAGCTTTGGACATTTCAAGAATATCTTTATCAGTTGAATTTATGCCTGTCGATATATTTGACCAAACAATCGGCATAACCATTAAAAATGATGTGAACACAGGAACGCTTCTTTTATTCATCCAAACAAGTGCAAGAATTATAAACGAAGCCACGGGTGTAGAGCGCACAACATTCATAAACGGCTTAAATATTGAATATAAAAGCTCGCTTTTTGAGGTCATAACAGCAAGAACCGTACCGACTGCGAGTGCCGATAAATACCCTTTTAATATCGCAAGCAGAGAATTTGCAACCTTTATATAAAGCTGCTTTTCTCCGAGCATTTCAAAAAGCCTCATAAACACCTTTAAGGGAGACGCTATAAGCACCTCCCTGTCAACGGCAAAATATAATACTGTCCATACTCCAAGCCAAAAAAGGGCGCATATCGCTCCCGTCAAAGCACGTTTGAAAGCCTTTTTATTTCGCATCGTACCAGAAATCATCCTTAGGAAGCTCTCCGCCTACCGACGAGGGATTGGCGTTAAAGAGAACTGTAAGATTTTCATTGGCGGTCTTTTTCATATCCTCGCCAGAAAGATAGGATATATGGCAATTCGGTATTGCCTTCTTTGCGACTGCCGCCTTAGGAATTATTCCGTAAGCTTCACAAAGAGAAGAAGCTCCGTCTATATCGTTTGCAACATACTCTATTGAATTCTTGTATTCATATAAAAATGCGTCAACGGCAGCCTTATTATTCTCAACAAAGTCCTTTCTTGCTATTATGCAGCCCATAGCAAGCGAAACGCCCGAAACATTTTCAAATTCCTTGCTCAAATCAACCGCAACCGCAAAATTCTCACTTTTAGAAAGAACTGCCGTTACATTGGGCTCGGGAAGAAGCACTGTATCCGCTTCGCCGGACAATGCAAGCGTTGCAACCTCTGCGTGCTCGGATTTGTATTCAACCGTAACCTTATCGTTAAGTCCGTTCTTTTCTAAAAGATAATTAAGGACATATTCGGGTGTTGCTCCCTGTCCTGCGGTAACTATCGTTTTGCCCTCAAGGTCCGCTAATTTTGTAATTGTCGGGTCTTTAGAAACGATATAAAGGGTACCGAGTGTGTTTATGGCAAGCATTTGAACATTTCCGTTTGTCTTTTTATAAAGCACCGACGCAAGATTTAACGGACAAGCGGCAATATCAATGCTGCCGTTGACAATTCCGCCCGAAATATCCGTGGGGTCAGATGAAAGTGAAAAAGTGTATTTGTTTAATGTGTTACCCGCATCGCTGTCGGACATCAGCTTGACCGCACCTATGCCCGTAGGGCCTTTAAGCATAGTGATATTTATCTGCGTATTCGTTGCCTTTGGCGTTTTATCACCTATTGTGCAAGAAGCAAAAGACAAAAGCATAATTACTGCAATGATTAAAGCTGGAATTTTCTTGATTTTCAAAATGATTACCTCCTGAATTTGATTTATAATAAACGGATTATATTTCCGTCTTTTTCAATTTTTTTACTGTCGTAAAGCTCGTCTATGGCACGGTAAAGACTTGCCCTGCTTATATTAAGCTGTTTTGAAAGCTCGGTCATTTTTTCATTCAAAACAAAGCTTCCGTCAACCGCATTTTTCTTAAAATATGAAAGCAGTTTATCCTTAGCACTCGGTGCGGTGTATTCCTCGATTTTTTCGTTGAGAAAATAAACTCTTTCAGAAAGATATTTTATATATTTCTTTGCAAACTCGGGACTTCTCGAAAGCAAGCTGTCAATCCCGTCCTTCGAAATGAAAATCACGGTACATTCCGTCTGTGCGACAATGTCGTTTACAAACCTGTCGCAATCGTTATAAAGCGTTACGGCCCCGAAAATATCGCCTGCTTTCAAATGATTTATAACAACATGCTCTTTTTTTACGCTTGCCGTTCCGTCTGCTATTATTCCTATGCACTTTTCGCTCGTGTTCTTTGAAAAAACCGTTTTACCTTTTTGAAACGTCTTGTTTTGACAGTAATTCTCACAAATCGAAACAAGTTTTTCTTTACCGACCGAAGAAAACAAATCCGTTTTTAATAAAGCGTCAACTCTGCCGACAACCGATTTTTTTATCATACGCCCTCCAAAAGTGTCTTATTTGATACACTTTATTTTAACAGCCATATAATCTTATGTCAATAAAAATAATGATTTTCACTAAATTTTTGATTGTAATGCCCGACGATATATGTTAAGATTAAATAAGTAGTATATCAGGAGGATTATCTCATGGAATATTCAATCAAAAACAACAATTACAGGGATTTCGAAGTTTTCGAAATCAACAAATTAAGACCAAGAACGTATGCAATTCCGTTTCATTCGCTCAAAAAATTAAAAGCAACCGATTGCCTTACCGAAAGATACCAAAGCGATACGGTAACCGTGCTTTCGGGCGAATGGGATTTCAAATATTATGATAAAATGAGCATTATGCCCACTCACTTTGAACCGGACAGAGTTCAGTTTGACAAAATTCAGGTTCCCTCAACATGGCAAAGAACGGGCTACCGTCCGCCTGTATATCTTAATACAAGATATGAGTTTTCTCTCTATCCGCCCGAGCTTCCCGATGATTTTGCGGCAAGCGTGTACAGGAAGAAATTTAATATAAAGGACGCAGAAAAGATACATATAATTTCTTTTCTCGGTGTTGCTTCATGCCTTGACTTGTATGTAAACGGCGAATTTGTCGGATACAGCGAAGGCTCGCACAACTCTGCCGAATTTGATATTTCGGAATTCCTTGTAAACGGCGAAAATGAGCTTGTTGCGGTTGTCCGCAGATGGTCAACGGGAACATACCTTGAATGTCAGGATATGTTCAGAGAAAACGGCATTTTCCGTGATGTATTGCTTTATAAATACGACGGCTGTTATATAAACGACTACGAAATAAAAACTAAAAATGTCGGCGGTGCAAATTATGACCTCGACACCTGCGTTGATTTGCACGGCGAATTGGATAACTGCACGGTAAAGCTTGAGCTTTACGATAAAGACAAGTGTATTTTATCGGAAGAAAAGCCTGCCAAGCACCACGTTTGCTTTAATTTTTCAAGCTTGAGCGTTAATGAATGGAGTGCCGAAATCCCCTACATATACGAAATGTATATCACTCTTAAAAGGGATAATAAGACTGTCAGCATTATAAGAAACTATACGGGCTTTAAGTCTGTTGAAATCATTGCAGACATTTTCAAATTCAATAAAAAGGCTATTAAGTTCAAGGGTGTAAACCACCACGACACAAACGAAAAGAACGGATATGTGATGTCCGCCGACGATATTAAGCTCGACCTTACGCTTATGAAGGAGTTTAATGTCAACGCAATCAGAACCTCGCACTATCCGCCCGACCCGATGCTTTTGACCCTTGCGGATATTATGGGCTTTTATATTGTTGACGAGGCTGATATTGAAACTCACGGCACGGGAAGCATCGGTCCCAACCACTTATACAAGCCTAATCTTATAAGTAACAATGTTAAATGGGCAAACAGATATATGGACAGGGTTTGCCGTATGTATTACAGGGACAGAAACCACCCGTCAATTACAATGTGGTCACTCGGAAACGAATCGGGCGGTTATAAATGTCAGGATATTTGTTATATGTTCTTAAACGGTATGTGCCCCGAAATTCCCGTTCACTATGAGGGCGCTGTCAGAACAAAGCGAGTTGGTTATGATGTTATATCCGAGATGTACACAAGCTCGCAAAATTGCGAAAAAACAGGTAAAAAGGAAAGAGGCAGCAAATATATCGGAAAGCCCCTGTTCCTTTGCGAATACTGTCACGCAATGGGTGTAGGCCCCGGTTGCCTTGAAGATTACTGGGAAATCTTCTACAAATACAACAACCTTATGGGCGGTTGCATTTGGGAGTGGGCTGACCATGCCGTATGGCACGATTTGTCTGATCCTAAGAACAAATACGCTTATGAATACACCTACGGCGGCGACCACGGCGAGAAGATGCACGACAACAACTTCTGCGTTGACGGTCTTATGTATCCCGACAGAACTCCGCACACGGGCGCATATGAAATGAAAACAGTTTACCGTCCTTTGAGACTTGAAATGATTTCTCCGAACAGATTTAAGCTTTGGAACACAAATTCATTCAAAAGCTCGGGCTATATTACAATCAATTGGGCACTTATGAAAAACGGTGTCGAAGCGGAAAGCGGAACACTTGAACACGATGTTCTTCCGACAAGCTTTGAAATTGTTAAAATTCCCTATTCAAGACCTAACACAAACGACGATTATCAGCTCAACATTACATACACCGACGAAGCAGGCTTTGAAATTGCAAAGGAGCAGTTTATTCTTCAGGACGTTGAAAAAGAATGCAAGCTTCCCGAAGCTAAGAAGCTTACCGTTATGGAAACCACTGACAGCGTAGGAATTTCCTTTGAAAACGGCAAGGTTGTATTTAACAAGAAAACAGGCGAGCTTGTAAGCTACACCTGTGACGGCACAGAGCTTATGAATTCAATGCCCGCAGGCGGAATAAAGGGCTTATTGCCAAACGTTTACCGTGCTCCGATTGATAACGACTCACACGGTCCGTCTCCGAAATGGAACGTCAAGAAGCTGTCAAATGCGAAGCCTAACTTTATGTCGCTCTCCTTTGAGAGTGAGGACGACTCGGTTGTCGTGCTTGTGAAACATATAATTGCTTCCGACAAGAAAAAGCTTTACAGAAGTGATATCAGATACACAATTTTTGCGGACGGTGCAATATCCGTTTTGACAAATCTTGCAAGAGAGCCGTTCTCCGATAAGGATATTCCGAGATTCGGCATTACGCTTGAGCTTCCGCCAGAGCTTAAATATGTTGAATATTACGGCAGAGGCGAAAAGGAAAATCTCTGTGACATTAACCGTCATGCTCTTATCGGTGTTTATAAGTCAACGGTCGAAAAAATGCATGAGCCGTATATTTTACCGCAAGATAACGGCAATCACGGCGGCACAAAATACCTTAAAATCACTAATAAAGACGGAAAAGGTGTCGAGTTTGTCGCTCATCCGAAATTCAGCTTTAGCGTTCACAACTACACTCAGGCTTCTCTCGTTAAGGCACAGCACAGAGAGGATTTGAAGGACGAAAGCACTACCTTTGTTTCGATTGACGGTTTCCACAGAGGCGCAGGTACAAACAGCTGCGGCCCTGACACGCTCGAAAAATACAGATTTGTTTTCGATTACGAAATCAGGTTCAAATTCACAATCAAACCGATTATCTGATCACTCAAGGGAAGAGTTATACGCTCTTCCCTTATTTTAGGAGAAATTATGGATAATTCACAAGCTTATGCACCTGTTAAAATGGAATTAAAAAGTACAAAAACACTCGGAAAAGCTCCGACAAAATATCATGCAAACGAAAATGCCACAAGGATTGTAAACATTCCGTATAAAAAGTACATTAAGCAAATGACAGCACCGACAGACTGCGTTATTCCGAGTATTTCTGAGGATTTTTCTCCCGAAGAAAACGCAAAGAGAATAAACGAGTGCATAAGCTCATTGAAAATCGGTGGAACGGTTTATATTCCAAGCGGCGAGTATAAAATGTCTACAATTACGCTAAAGAGCGATATGACGCTGTTTATTCCGGAAAACGCAAGGCTTATTTCAATGAGCTTTGAAGAAAATGAAAAAAGCAGTTTTCCCCTTTTCGGCGGTGTGATATACGCTGAAAATTGCGAAAACATAACCGTAACAGGCGGCGGAAAAATCAGCGGAAGCGGCATAAGCTATACGAACGAGCCTGAAATATCAGAACCGCTTTTTGCCCTCTGCAAGTTTAATTTATACACAAGAATTATCGAAGCACGTAAGCGCATACGCTTTTCAAAGACAAAAAACAGATACAGCGTTTTGAAATTTAAAAGTTGTAAAAATATTATTGTTGACAGCATAATTTTAGACGAGTCGGCAAGCTGGACTCTTGTAATTGAAGACTGTGACAAGGTTATGATTAAAAATACCGTTATTGACAATGATATGCGTGTCGCAAACACAGACGGAATTGATTTGTGCGGCGGTGACGGATGCGAAATAGAAAACTGCTTCATTGCTACGGGCGATGACGCTATCGTACTAAAGCCGATTTATAATAAAATCAGCAATGTTAAAATCAGTAATTGCGTTATGACCACCTTTGCAAATTGGTTCAAAATAGGAACAGAGTCACCTTGTGATGTAGAAAATGTTAAAATGCAAAACTGTAAATTTTTCCTGCCGGACGGAATTACAGGCGGATATTCGGGAATTGCAATCGAATCGGCTGACGGCGCAAATATCAACGGCGTTGAAATAAGTAATATTGAAATGGATGGCATAAGCTCTCCGCTTCTTATTTGGCTCGGAAACAGACTTAAATATGACAATAAAAAGGTCGGAAGCATCAAAAACATTTCAATTTCAAATGTAAACGCCATAAACACGGAACTTCCGTCTGCAATAACAGGCTGTAAAGTCGGAGATAAAATACATAAGGTTCAAAATGTTACACTTAGCAATATAAAATCTGTTTACAGAAATACCGATGAACAGCTTAACATTTGTGAAAATCCGAGTGATATTTCAATGGACGGTTATCCCGAAATTTCAAGGGTATCGCATTACTATTTTAATTCGCACGAAGAAAGCGAATATTGGGATTTGCCTTGCTATTCCTTGTTTATAAGATATGCGGAAAACATTGATTACAAAGGATTAAAAACCGTTCCGAGAGAATGCTCAACGCTCCAGGAGCTTTACATTGAAAAATAGGTAATAAAAAAGAGCTTGGATTTCAAGCTCTTTTTTATATGAATTTTAATGCCTTGTATCGTCCTCATAGCACTCGCACCATCTTGCTTGGAATGACGGTTCCTCTCCGCCCTTATAAAGATGGCTCAAATCTCCGTACTGAACGCAAGTAAAAATAGCCTTACCCTTTTCCCTCTCCTGCGTTACAAGTCTTGTAACGGAAGTGGGAAGTGCAACGAAATTATGCCACATTATCATAGGCGAAACGCTGAAAATCCTTGAAAGTATAACGCTCTCAACTCCGAAATGGCAGAAAATCGCTATTTTGTCGTGATTTGAATTTGTTACCTTATAAATTCTGCCGTCTTTTTTATAGCCGTGCTTTTCCAAAAGTTCATCCACACCGTCGCACACAGCTTTATAATGCCGTTCAACATCGCCTTTTCGCATAAGCTTTACATTCATCCATTTATCATATGAATAGTATTCATCAAATTTAGTCCAATAAGCAGGTTTTCTGTCCCAGCATTGCTTTTTGAAAACGCCCTTGCCGATTGTTCCCTGAAATTCCCTTGCCCATTCAAGCGTCGGCATTTCCTTGTCGGGATATTTTTCCATAGTATATGACGCTGTTTTCTGCGCTCTGCCAAGCGGAGAGCAATAAAAATAATCTATGTTTTCTTTTTTCATTCGTTCAGAGAGAAGCTTCGCCTCACGCACTCCCTTTTCGGTTAAAGAGTCCCTTGCATAATCAGGGTCGCCGTGTCTTATAATAAACAGTTCCATATAAACACCACCGTAAAAGTCATATTAAAAATACTTTATCACATTAAAAACAATTCGACAAGATTTTAAGTAAAAAAATATCCAAAAACTATTGACATTTTTCGATTTTATCTCTAATATTTATCTCATACCAATTAGGAGGTGCCAAAACGCATCTCCAACTATATCTATCGGTTGGAAAGGGGCTGCATAATTGAACAATAATCCTGTAATTATCGACCTTCAAAACATCAGCGTCAGCTTTGACGGACAAACTATTCTTAATAACATCAATCTTCAAATCCACGACGGTGAATTTGTTACCCTATTGGGACCGTCCGGCTGCGGTAAAACTACTACACTCCGAATAATAGCCGGCTTCCAACAGCCTGACAAAGGAAATGTCATTTTTGAAGGAAAAAATATCGATGGTGTTCCCGCTTATAAAAGGCAGGTAAACACCATTTTTCAGCGTTATGCGTTATTTCCGCATTTGAACGTTCACGACAATATTGCATTCGGTCTTAAGGTTAAAAAGATTAAAGACAAAAAGGTCATCAATAAAAAGGTTGATGAAATGCTTGAGCTTGTTAACCTTAAAGGCTTCGGTTCGAGAAACATCAACTCCCTTTCGGGCGGTCAGCAGCAGAGAGTTGCCATAGCAAGAGCTTTGGCGGTTGACCCGAGAGTCGTTCTTCTTGACGAGCCGCTCGGTGCGCTTGACTTAAAGCTCCGTAAGGATATGCAAATCGAGCTTAAGAACATTCAGCAGAAATTAGGCATAACCTTTATTTATGTTACACACGATCAGGAGGAAGCGCTTTCAATGTCAGATACCGTCGTTGTTATGAACAACGGCGAAATTCAGCACATTGGCACACCTCTTGATGTATATAATGAGCCGAAAAACGCTTTTGTTGCCGACTTTATAGGAGAGAGTAATATCCTTGACGGCGTTATGCACGAGGACTTTTCGGTTGAATTTTCGGGTATGCGCTTTCAATGCGTTGACAAGGGCTTCAAAAAGGACGAGCCGGTTGACGTTGTTATCAGACCCGAGGATATTGACGTTCTTCCAGAGGGTCAGGGTATGCTCAGCGGTAAGGTTACCTCGGTTACCTTCAAGGGCGTTCACTATGAAATTATAGTTGACATTGACGGCTTTAAGTGGATGATACAGACAACGCAGAAAAGCGAAGTCGGCGATACTATCGGTATATCCATAAAGCCCGACGAAATGCACATAATGAAAAAGTCCGAATATTCGGGACTTTACGGCGATTACAGTTCGTTCAGTGAGGAGTTCGACGAGCTTTCCGACCCGACTGTTACGGAGGAAGAAGAATAATGAAACAATCCTCTGCTGTTAAATCGCTTATCAATGCACCTTATTTGCTTTGGTCTGTGCTTTTCATAATCGCACCTATGATAATGGTTGTTTACTATGCCTTTACAGACAGAAACGGCGATTGGACTTTAGCTAACATAACGGCTCTCGGTGCGTATTCGCAAACCTTTATACGCTCGATTTGGTACGCCTTTGTCGCTACGCTTATTTGCCTTGTGCTCGCTTATCCGTTGGCATATATTATGTCACGCTCAAGTATGTCAAAACAGCGTACGATTATGATGCTTGTTATGCTTCCTATGTGGATGAATTTCCTTATCCGTACCTATTCCTGGATAACGCTTCTTGCGAACACGGGCATCATCAACACCCTGCTTTCTAAAATAGGCATAGGTCCGCTTCATATGATTAACACACCCGGTGCAGTTATACTCGGTATGGTTTACAACTTCCTGCCGTATATGATTTTGCCGATTTATTCGATTATGTCAAAGCTTGATTACCGTCTTGTTGAGGCGGCGCAGGACCTCGGCTGCAACTCCTTCGGAGTGCTCAAAAGAGTAATTTTCCCGTTAAGCCTCCCCGGTGTAATTTCGGGAATTACTATGGTTTTTGTCCCGTCGGTCAGCACGTTCTATATCAGTCAGAAGCTCGGCGGCGGTAAATACTTGCTCGTGGGCGACTCGATTGAAATGCAGTTCCAATCGGCTTACAACTACAATCTCGGCGCTTCGCTTTCATTGGTGCTTATGGTTATGATAATTATTTGTATGATTATTATGAATAAGTTTGCCGATAATGAGGAAGGAGCGATAATCATATGAAAAAAGCTCTTTCTAATCTCTATATTGCGCTTATTATGATTTTTCTCTATGCGCCCATGCTTGTTATGATTGTGCTTTCATTCAACGCATCGGCAAGCACAAGTGTTATGACGGGCTTTTCGCTTAAATGGTACGGCGAGCTGTTTAACGACACAACTACCCTTGCCGCATTGAGAAACACACTTGTTTTAGCTGTCGTTTCCTCGGTCATTTCAATCGTGATAGGTACTGCGGCGGCTGTGGGAATTAACAGCATTAAAAAGAAATGGGTTCAATCGTCAATTCTTACGGTTACTAATATACCGATGATGAATCCCGAAATAGTAACGGGCGTTTCGCTTATGTTGCTTTTCGTCTTTGTAGGTAAGCTTGTCGGAATGTCGGACGTATTGGGCTTCCCCACTCTTCTGATTGCACACGTTACATTCAACCTGCCGTATGTTATCCTTTCGGTGCTTCCAAAGCTTCGTCAGACAGATACGCATCTTGCCGAGGCTGCACAAGATCTCGGCTGTACACCCGTTCAGGCATTTTTCAAGGTTATTTTACCGAATATATCTTCAGGAATTATAACTGGCTTTATAATGGCGTTTACACTTTCGCTTGACGATTTTATAATCAGCTATTTTGTAAGCGGTCCTAAATTTCAGACGCTTCCGATTGTCATTTTCTCAATGACAAAGAAGAAGGTAAAGCCCGATATGTACGCCCTTTCCACGCTTATTTTTGTTGCCGTTCTCGTTTTGCTTGTGCTTATGAATATTATGCAGGAACGAAGCGAAAAGAAGGAGCAAAGCAAGCAAGAGCTTTGATTTTCACAGGAGGAAAAACAAATGAAAAAAGTTATCAGTATTATTATGGCCCTTGTTATGCTTTTAAGCATAACTGCGCTTTCAGGCTGCGTAAATTCATCCGAAAAGCTCAATGTTGACGCATTAAAAGGCGATTATGACGTTCCCGAGCTCAAGGGCACGGAAATAAACGTATATAACTGGGGCGAATATATTTCAGACGGCTCCGAGGGCTCTCTCAACGTTATAAAGGAGTTTGAGAAGCTTACGGGAATAAAGGTAAACTATGCAATGTTCGACTCTAACGAGGACTTGTATTCAAAGCTTAAAAGCGGCGGTGTAAGCTACGATGTGCTTATCCCCTCCGACTATATGATTGCAAGAATGATTTCTGAAAATATGCTTCAGCCCATTAACTTTGAAAACGTGCCGAACGCTTCATACATTTCTCAGTCATACAAAAACGCATATTTCGATCCCGACGGTCAATACACGGTTGCATACACAGGCGGTATGGTAGGTCTTATCTACAATACAACTATGGTTGACGAAGTACCGACAAGTTGGAGCGTTATGTGGGACGAAAAGTATTCAGGACAAATCCTTACGTTCAACAATTCAAGAGATGCTTTCGGTATTGCACAGTACCTTTTAGGCTACAGCGTAAACTCAACCGATAAAGCACAGTGGGATGAGGCGGCAAAGAAGCTTATTGAGCAAAAGCCTCTTATTCAGTCCTATGTAATGGACGAGGTGTTTGACAAAATGGAGATGGGCGAGGCTGCTATTGCTCCCTACTATGCAGGCGACTATCTTACAATGGCAGATATAAACCCCGACCTTGCGTTTGTTTATCCCGACGAGGGCACAAACATCTTTATCGACGCTATGTGCATACCGTCTAACGCAAAGAACAAGGCGGCGGCGGAGTTGTTTATAAACTATATGTGTGAGCCTGAGGTTTCACTTGCAAACGCAAATTTTCTCGGCTACCTTTGCCCGAACACGGCAGTTCTTTCGGACGACAGATACGAATACAAGGACAGCGAGGTTCTCTATCCTAAAAAAGAAGTTAAATGCGAATACTTCCACAATCTTGATCAGGATATGCTTGACTATCTCGCTTCACTTTGGGAAAAGGTTAAACTCGCTTAAACATAATTTCACCTCTGTAAGATTATTTCTTACAGAGGTGTTTTTTATTGTTTCTTTTTTGATAACTGCTTGTATGTATTCGTGATTACTATTGCAGAAAGTATTGCCGTAAGCAAATCCGAAACGGGCATTGAATACAACACGCCGTCAAGTCCGAAAAATCGTGGCAATATTATTGCAAAGCCGACACCGAATACAATTTCACGAACCATAGAAAGCAAGGTTGACGAAAGAGCTTTACCCATTGCCTGTAAAAATATAAATGCAGTTTTGTTAATGCATGCTAAAATAATCATACAAAGATATATTCTAAAAGCCTTTACAGCAAAATCGGTGTAATAAGCACTCTCGTTTGTCGCACCGAATACATAAATCAACGGCCGTGGAAATATTTCTACTATAACAAACGCTATTGCACCTACAATCGCTTCCGCACATAAAAGCCGTGTGAACAGACTCTTAACCCTGTCATTTCGTTCGGCTCCCATATTATATCCGACAATAGGAATACAGCCTGCCGCCATACCGACAACAATAGAAATAACAATCTGAAAGAATTTCATTACTATTCCGACAACAGCCATAGGAATTTGAGCATATTCTTCAAGTGAAAACACCTTATCAAGCGCTCCGTATTTTCTTATCATATTATTTATTGCAGCCATAGCCGCAACAAGTGATATTTGTGAAAGGAAACTGCAAATTCCTAATGTAAGCGTTTTTTCTAAAACTCTAAAATTCGGTTTAAAATCTTCTTCTTTTAGCTTGACAGTCTTTGTTTTTTTAATATAGCAAATTGCAAGTACACAGGTTACAATTTGTCCGATTACCGTTGCAACGGCGGCGCCCATCATTCCCCATCGCAAGCAGAATATAAAAATCGGATCAAGAATTATGTTGATTATAGCTCCTGCAAGCGTTGACAACATTGCAAATTTCGGACTGCCGTCCGCACGGATTACGGGATTCATTGCCTGTCCGAACATATAAAACGGAATTCCGAGAGTTATATAAAAGAAGTATTCCTCACTATAATAAAAGGTTTCCTCGTTAACCGTTCCGCCAAAGGCAGTAATTATCTGTTTTGAACAAATCAAGTATAGTATCATCAAAACTATGCTTGAAGCAATAGTAAGAATAACGGAATTTGCAATACTTAAAGCGGCATTTTCAGATTCGTTTTTGCCAAGGCTTATACTTACATAAGCACAACAGCCATCACCTATCATAACCGCTATCGCAAGCGCAATTACCGTCAGCGGAAAAACCACGGTGTTAGCGGCATTGCCGTACGAGCCGAGATAATCGGCATTGGCGATGAAAATTTGGTCAACTATGTTGTAAAGTGCACCGACAAGTAATGAAATTATACACGGTATCGCATATTTACGCATTAGTGTTCCGATTTTTTCGTTTACAAGGAATGAGTTGTTATTTTTGTCCATAATATATTACCTCCTTAAAGCACAAAAAAGGCGTAAATCCTAAGTCGGACTTACGCCTTTTGGCTACTCACTAAATAATATTATAGCAAAATTCAAAAATTTTTTCAAATGTTTTTTAATTTACATTTTCCGCAATGTACTTGAACACGGGCGCACAGTCCGACGAGCCTCCCCTACCGTTTTCTTTTAATACTGTTACAGCGTATTTCGGATTTTCATAAGGAAAATATCCGCAAAACCAAGATTGCGTTATTTCGTTACCGTAGGAGTCATATTGTCCGCTTTGTGCCGTGGCAGTTTTTCCGGCAATTCGCATATTATCGGGCTTTGCCTTACTTGCACTACCGTTTTCCGTTGTAAAATTCAAAAGCTCGCCGACCTTTTGTGCCGTTTCTTCGGTCATAACACGGCGTGAAAAAGGCAGCTGTGCCCTCATATATTCAAGCCTGTTTTTGTCTATAATTGACCTCATAAGACTTGGCGCACGGTAAACTCCGCCGTTTGCTATTGCCGCATACACCGCCGTCATTTGAAGCGGAGACGCCAAAAGCCGACCTTGCCCGAATGATAGATTGGCAAGGTCCTGCGAGGACATAATTTCTTCGGCACTCGGCATAATTCCGCCCTGAGTAAGCCAGCCGTCGCAAAGCTCGATTTCCTTGCCTAAGCCGAGATTTTCTCCCAAAGAGCAGATGCTCTCCTTGCCTGTCATAATAGCAAGGTTTATAAAATACGGGTTGCACGACTGCGCCATTGCAGAATACATATTAAGCGTGCCGTGTCCCGAACGGTTATGGCATCCAAACTCCGATAAACCGACGGTAGCATATCCCGTACAGGTAAGCTCGGTGCTTTGGGATATTCCGTTTTCAATCGCCGCCGCAGCGGTTATCGGCTTAAAGACAGAGCCCACTGAATAAGGCGTAATCGCCCTGTTTATAAATGCGCCGTTTTCATCGTTCAGGCTTTCGGCAGGGGCGTTCTGATTAAACCTCGGAGCACTTGCCATAGCCTTAATTTCAGAGGTTTTAACATCTAAAACGACTATTGCGCCCTTTTCGATTGAAAACTCGCTCAAAGCTTTCTCGCACACCGTCTGAATATCCTTATCGACAGTCAGCATAAGCCCTGCGGCAGTTCCGTATCCGTCGTTAACCGTCTTTATCTCTCCGCCCGCCAAGATATTTCCCTTTGCATCAACGGGACAGGATATTTTAATAGTTCCCGAACACCTTTTTAATAAATCATTATAATATTTTTCAATACCGCACACACCGTTGCCGTCTGCATCTGTATAACCTATCAAATGAACGCACAAGCCATCATCCTGATAGCGGTTTATTCTTGTAAAGGTTACGGCGTTTTCATTTGAAAAGTTACTCGTTGCCTTTACAATGCCTATTTTTCCGCCTGAAATTCGCTCATACGCCTTGTTTTGCTCCTCGGGTGAAATTACACTACTTGCCTGCGAAAGTGCCGAAATTGACGGTTTAACCGCAATATACGTGCTTTTTTTCTCATTCACAAGCGGTTGCATATTACAATCGTATATTGTTCCCCTGCTTATATCGGCGGTAATGCTCATTGAATTGGAAGTTTTTGAGGCAGCTTTAATATCGGTTGAGTTTATAATAACCAATCTCGCCAACAGCACGCCCAAAAGCAGGCAAAAGACAAAAAACATTTCAGCAATGCGTTTATACATAAAAACACCTCTGCCTTATTATTGGCAAAGGTGTAATTTTTATTTAAGAATAAATCCGTATCCGTTTCCCGTTTTACCGCCGGAGAGTAAATATTTTTTTGTTCGTTTCTGCAAATCGGTATCCTCCGACAACAGAGAAAAATCGGTTTTTTCGTTTTGCTTTCCCCAAAGTCTGCGTATAATTTCCTTGTTATTCTTATGAGGCTTCAGCACCGTGCAAAACAAATTTGAAAATTTCATTATGTTAGAGTCGGTGCTCATAAACCTTGCATTTCTCGGGTCAAGCAGCCAACTGTCGCAGACAAAGCCTTTATAATCATATTCGGGGAAATACTCCGAAAAGAACCGTCTTGCCATAGAGAGCGACTTTTCACATTCGGCATAATCAAGGCGAGCACCCTCGGGAATATGAATATTAAACACCCTGCTTTTGTTCTTTATCGGTGCTTTGAGAGCCTGAAGCGGCGACAGTCCCGATAAAATATAATCGGTTTTGTAAAACTGATACTGCATTCTGCCGAGCTTGAACATATTGAGATACAAAATGTGCCTAATCCACCAAACTTCTAAAAGCCCGTCGATATTTTCCTCTCTTTTTGCGGTATTTACCCATACGGAAATATCGCTGAACGTGTCATAAAACACATTGTCGGGAATACCGAGCTTTTTGTATTGTTTATATGCGTCCTCACTTATCAAAAGTGCCGCCGCAAGACACACGGGCGCACCTTTTTCCCTGTCCTTTTTCAAAGCTTTGACAAAAGGCGTCATATTATTAAGAGAAGCGTTTTCTTTGATATACAGCACACCGTCAAGGTTGTTTTCAAGTTCATATATCGCCTTATCGAACGCTGTTTTATCAAGCGAAATGCGTTTTGCAAGCTCAGATATAAATCGCATATTCATAATCAATCCGCCTGTTTACGAAGAAGCGTACCCTGCGGGAAAACAAGGTCTGATTTAAGCATTGCTTTCATCATTGCATGCGGTGCGCTCTCAACCTTTTCGCCGTCTGCGTTTATGATTTCCGTAACAACAAAGGATACGGGCTTTTTACCGAATTCAAGTGCTTCAAGAGTATCTCCTACGGAAAATTTATTCCTCTGCTCAATGTAAATATATCCGTCCTCGCATTTCTCAACGACCGCCATAACGTCCCATTCTCTGCGATAACCGCCCTCATAGGAAACATTTGCGTCAATCCTCGGTGCTTCGTAGAAAAAGCCTGTTCCGTATTCACGGTAGCTTACCTTTCTTGTTTCGTCGATTATCCATTGCTCGGGCTTGTAGTCGTCGCTCGGATTTTCAAGATAGCCGTCAATCGCCGCACGGTATGCGTTTGTGATAACAGCGGTATAATAAGCCGATTTTGCCCTCCCCTCAATCTTAAAGCTGTCAATTCCTGCTTTTACAAGGTCGGGTATATGCTCAATCATACACATATCCTTTGAGTTTAGGATATATGTTCCGTTTTCGTTGTTATCTATCGGGAAATAATGACCCTGTCTGTCCTTTTGAACAAGCGCATATTCCCATCTGCACGGTTGGGCGCAAGCACCTCTGTTTGCATCTCTGCCGACAAGATAATGCGACAAAAGGCATCTGCCCGAGAACGAAACACACATAGCACCGTGAACAAAGCACTCAATTTCAAGGTCTTTCGGTGTTTTCGCTCTGATTTCCGCTATATCGTCAAGCGAGATTTCACGTGCGGTAACAACCCTCTTTGCACCGAGATTATAAAACTCGTTTGCTGAAAGATAGTTTACGATACCTGCCTGCGTTGAAATGTGAACATCAACATCAGGCGCATATTTTTTACAATATGAAAGCACGCCTATATCCGCCACGATAAACGCATCAATTCCTGCCTCTGCCGAGCTTCTGATATAAGCGGGAAGCATATCTATTTCAGCATTCGTCGGAACGGTATTGAGCGTAAGATAAATCTTTACACCTTTTTTATGTGCGATTTCGCAAATTTCTCTCAAAGCGTTTGCATCAAAATTTTTCGGTGCGGCTCTCATTGAAAAAAGCGTTGAGCCGACATAAATTGCATCTGCTCCTGCACTCAAGGCGGCGTCAAATCGTTCTCTGTCGCCTGCCGGCGCCAATAATTCGGGTCTTATCATATTTTTCTCCTGTTATATATAAAGCGGAGAACAATGTCTCCGCCTTATTTACTTAGTCTTTTTACTGTTCGCCTTTAATGCGGCAAGTGAATTTTGGTTATGCTCTGAATCCGTAGCGGCAAGATAAATCTTCTTGTCGTTATCGTGCAAGAAATAGTAATATCCTGTGTTTGCAGGGAACAATGCCGCCTTTATTGCGTCATTACCCGGGTTGCAGATTGCACCGACGGGAAGTCCTGCGCACTTATAGGTATCGTAATTCTTCTGATAACTGCTCAACTCCGCAGAGTTTGTAACGCTCTTTGAAATATACTCTGTAACGTATTCCTTTGTAGCATCTGAACCCAAAGTCGGATAAATTCCCGATTTTTTAAGTCTGTTATGGAATACCGAGGAAACAAGCGGCATTTGGTCTGCACCGTAAGCCTCTTTCTCAATTATAGAGGCGAGTGTGATTATATCGTCAACGCTCATACCGAGTTTATCAGCCTGAGCCTGATATTCAGCAGTCCACTTATTCTTAAAGTTATCAAGGAACTTACGAATAACGCTCGAAGCATTTTCGCCGATATAAAACTCATAGGTATCGGGATACAGATAGCCCTCAAGCACCTGATAACGCATATCCTTATTATCCATTTGAGCGATAAACGAATACTCGGTGCTAAAGTCAACATCCCTAACTGTTGCAAAGAAAGCTGTCTGTGAGCAAACCTCGTATTTTTCGAGCTTTTCGGCAATCTGATTGACCGTATAGCCCTCGGGGAAGGTAAGCGTTACAGTCTCTCCCGTAACGGTCGGCTTCTTAAAGGATGAAAGCATATTTTCAAGTCCCATTGACTCGGTAAGATAATAAATACCCGTCAAATAGTTATCGTCTCTGTATTCAAGCACTTTCGCACAAATTCTGCAAAAATATTTATGCTTTATAAGCTTATTTTCCCTGAGAATTTCTATTGCACCCTTAGTGTCCGTCTGTGCAGGAATATTAACGGTTACAACCGTTTCGCTGTCCCTGCCGATTGCAAGAATATCGTTCATACAGCTTATCGCATAGGTCGAAATAAGTGCCGCCGCCGCAATACAAACGGCAATAAGCACCCACGCTTTTTTATTCTGCTTAAAGAAAAGTTCAATTCTCTTTTTAGGCGGAATTTCATTTTTCTTGACAATTACCGCCCTGCCGTTTTCATCATGTACGATTTCAGGCTTTTTATAGGGAACATCGCCCTGAGGCTTTTTCTTTTTGCCTGAAAACGGACTTGCTTTTTTCTGTACAGTTTTTTTCCTCTCGGGAGCAACCTGCCTCTGCGGCTCGCTCTTATACTCAGACTTTACCGCCTCTCTTTTGGGAATATAACGTCTATCGTCCTCAAAAGCAGGCATTAAATCAATTTTCCCATACCCATCTGCCGATTTATTGACAGGCTTTTCGGAATTACGCTGTGTCGGACGTTTAGCGGCAGGCTCGGGCTTTTTATAAATTTGAGTATGTGCCGACTGCTCACGCTTAACCGGTGCACGTCTGACAGGCTGATTAAACTCGCTGTCAATGTCCTTTATGTCAAGCTTAAAGCTTTTGGCGTTATTGCTTGCAGGTCTTGAAGCAGGTGCTTTTTCACTTTGAGTGCTTGAGCGTTCAGAAGGTTTGTGCGGTCTTGTATCGGAAGAATAAAAGCTCAACAAATCGTCATAAGCCTGCTCATCGCTGCTGACACGCTTGTACGGTTTTCTCTCGTCATTACTCATTTCGCACTGCCTCCTTTCGCTTCTTTAACGGTTATAATTCTGCTTTGCGTTATGATTCTTTTAACGCATTTATCAAATTTGCCGTGCGGCAATTTTTCCCTAACACATCTATTATAACATATTCCGAGCGTTTCGCCACAAAAATTTGATAAAAATCTGTCGTAATATCCTTTTCCGTATCCCAAGCGGTATCCGTACAGGTCAAACATAAGCGCAGGAACGATACAAAGTCCCTTTGAAAAATCGGTCATTTTCTCGCATTTTTCGGGAACAGGCTCAAGCACGCCCATATATCCGCTTTCGAGGTCGTCAAAGTCTTTTATAAAGTAGAAATCCATAAGCCGTGTATTGTCAATGCATCTCGGGACTGCGACACGCTTGCCGTCTGCCAACGCACGGGAAATAATCTCCCTTGTGTCAACCTCAATTTCAGTTGAAACATAAGTCAGCAGCACCTCGCAGCCTTTATACTGCCAAGTGTTGAATAAACGGTCGGATATTTTCGAGTCAAGCTCAGCTTTTTCGTTGCTTGAAAGCTCGTTTCTATACAGCTTTGACTCGACACGCAGCTTCTGTTTTAACGGTCTTATGTCGTTCACTTATTCTCAGTTTGATTGAACTGCCGCCTTTACAGCGTCAGCCTTTTCCTTTCCCTGTAATACCGCAAGTATTTCGAGTCCGAATTCAAGCGAAACTCCCATACCCTTTGCGGTTATTATATTGCCGTCTCTTACAACGCCGTTTTCGCTTATTTCCGCACCCGCCAAATCTTTTTCAAAGCCGGGGAAGCAAACAGCCTTTTTGCCCTGTAAAAGTCCTTTATGGCCCAAAATCGACGGTGCGGCGCATATTGCACATACAAGCGCACCCTTTTTATTTGCAAAGTCGATATATTCCTGTACTGTTTTGTCAGCCTCAAGATTAAGCGTACCGGGCATACCGCCGGGAAGAATAACGGCTTTTAAGTCATCTGTTTTTTCAATTTTATCAACGGTTGTATCGCAGATTACGGGAACCTTATGAGAACCGACTATCTTTTCAGAGCCTACGCCTACGGTCATAACCTCCTCGCCTGCTCTTCTCAAAACGTCAAGAGCAGTCAAGCCTTCAATTTCCTCAAATCCGTTTGCCAAAAACAAATAAATCATATTTTCGCCTCATTCCAAAGTAATTCCGAGATAAATATTTTCGGGTGGTTTTTTATCGGTTAAGGGCTTTATCATTCCCGTAACTTCTTTTTTAGTTTCGCTTGTCTTACAGGGCAAATTCACATATATTTTTTCAGGATGCAGGTCATTTTTCAGTTCGTCGAGCAAAGCGAATATATTTCCGCTTACAAAATGGTCAACCGTGATAATTTTGCCCTCTGCCGTAAATGATAAATAGCCGTTTTTCGTCTCATATGAATTAAGCTCCGAAAAGACCTTATCAACACTTATCGCATTTTCATACCATTGCACATATGAATAATTATATTTTTCTTTATCGTTATATTCAAGCCTTTTAGCTCTGTAAAAAGCATCCTCAAAGCCGTTTTTACGGTAATAAGAAAACAGCTTTTCATTTGCAGGCTTCAAGAAGAGAAAATCAGCATTTCGTTCTTTTGCGATTTTGCAAGCATAGGATAAAAGTCCTGACATAATACCGTTTTTTCGATAATTTTCCTCCGTTGCGGCGGCATAAACACAACATGCGTTGTACTCATTGTCGGGTGAAACGATTTTCGCATTTAATAGCGTTAAAATTGAAACAACCTTGCCGTCAATTTCACATAGAAGCACATTTTCCGTGCTGTCAAATGTAGTGAAAAACAATTTCAAAGCCTCGTCAGAGTCACCGAAAACACGCTGCCACAAGCTGCAAACGGCTTTCATATCCTCTTTTTCGGCAAGTCTGTACAACAAAGCAATTACTCCTTTAACACTGCGTCAAACTTTTCAAGCAAAATCGTGGGATTGTACGACAGCTTAGCCTGCCTCAATCCATCGTCGCCCGTATCGTCCTCACGGTTTACATATTTGTATGACATCAATTCATTTTCACAAAACTGCTGATTTATTATCGGGTATGCGCCACGGACGTCCGAAAAAGCCTTTTCAACGTGAGTGCAAAAAACATCATCTGTTATCGGTTCACCGAAGGTATAAGCCACAACCTCTCCGTCACGTCTTATAAGTCCGCCTGTAAAGCCGAGCTCAAAATACTTATCAAACGCCCTGTTTATTGCGTCAAGCTCATTGTCAAGTCCGACGTTGTCATCATTGATAGCTTCCCATTTTTTGTTCATTTCAATACAGTCTTTAATGTTATCGGGCGTTATTCTTTCATAATTCCAATTAAAGTTGTTCTTGAAATATGAAATATGATTTCTCTTCGCATGGTACTTTCTGCCCTTTAGCTCGCATAAATTCTCCGAGGTGTAGATATAATCAAAAAAGCTTCTCGTCGGGATAATTTCAAATCTATCGGGGAAAAGCTCGTTCAATTCTTTTACCGATTTTTCCGAAAGACTGTACATTGAAAGCTCTTTA
>ERZ1026772.394-NODE-394-length-32592-cov-7.562314_pt1 | contig 32592 bp, 20 predicted proteins | sample MGYA00380124_ERZ1026772 | MGnify/ENA primary metagenome ERZ1026772 (study PRJEB33269, sample SAMEA4719760) | human gut metagenome | biome: human-associated habitat; feature: organic feature; material: feces | place: Cameroon | collected 2013-10 ...
AGCTCATACAAGGTGAACGGCATGGAGTATATTGACAAAGACTTCGATGTGAACGCCTTGATGAAGGAGACCGAGGAATCGCTGCGCCTGCGCCTTGACCCGGATAAACCTGTCACAATGCGATGTGAGCTGGGCTTGCCAAAGTGTACGCTTAATCTCGACCGCAACCGTATGGTGCAGGTCATCACTAATCTTGTGACCAACGCCATAAAGTATACCGACAGCGGTTCTATCACCATGGGTTACAAGCAGAAGGGCAATATGCTTGAGTTCTATGTCAAGGACACAGGCTCGGGCATCGACCCCAACCACCTCGAAGACATATTTGGCCGCTTTGTCAAGCTCAACGCCTTCATGAAAGGCAACGGTCTCGGACTCTCGATATGCAAGAGTATCGTGACTAAGTTTGGCGGAAAGATATGGGCTGAGTCGGAGTTGGGCAAAGGCTCAACATTCTTCTTCACCATTCCTTACGACTCAACGGCAAAAGAGAAAGAGGATTCGGAACCAGTAGTGGAGGAACCCAAACAGCCAATACAGCCAATGTCGCACAAGGTGATTGCTGAGGACCAGAAGGTGCGCATACTTGTGGCTGAGGACAACGAGAGCAACTTCAAGCTCGTAAGTGCAATACTCTCGCGCGAGTACAATCTCTTCCATGCATGGAACGGCAAGGAGGCGGTGGAAGCCTTCGATACCTTCAAGCCGAAGCTCGTTATCATGGACATCAACATGCCAGTGATGGATGGTTATGAGGCCTCTGCTCTAATCAAGAAGAAGTCGCCAAACACACCGATACTTGCTCTCACTGCTTATGCCACAAGTGCTGACGAGGAGAAGATTCTTGCCTCGGGAATGGACGCTTACATGGCCAAGCCGGTATGTATGCCACAACTCCGTATGCGATTGAAGGACCTTCTGAAGAAAAGCGAGGGGAATAATTAATATCAAAAATTAAGAATAGCGATATGACAAACGAATTTGCTCTGATACGACACATTACGAAAATGTCATGGAGGTTGCTCATTATTGTGGCTGCTATGTCATTTGCCGTGCCGTGCCGCGCGCAGAACAATCCGTTAAAAATCAACGACAAGTTATATACGATGTACGACCAGGCGTTCCGTCAGCGCACTACAAAGACGGGACGCAACCTCGCCTTGCAAATGTATCGTCGTGCCAATGCCATTGGCGACCACCATGCACAGGTGATCGCTCTCACCATACCTATGCTCTATTATTATAAAGAGCGCAACGATGCTGAGTTTGAGAAGGCTGTGAATGAGTTGCTCGACAAGGCTCTGCTGTATCATCAGGAGAAATACTACTACTATGGAGTGGCCAATCGTGTGAACTATCTCTTGCTGCATCGCCGTATGTACGAGGCTCTTACCTATATACAAAGCAAGTCGGAGTTTGCCAAGAAGAACAACCATAAGTATGGGGTGTATTCAACGCTCAACATGTTTGGAATGGTGCATAAGGTGCGTATGGAGATAGGACTTGCCATTGAAAAATACAGTAGTGCCCTTGAATATGCACAGAAGAACATGCCATCGCAGAATGTGGCACCTCTATACTACAAGATCTCCGGTTGCTATGAGGACCTTTCCCGTTTTCAGGAGATGCTTGATTATGCTGTGAATGGTTTGAAGGTTTCGCACTACAACGACCAGACGGAACAGTTGTTGCGCAATGCTGCCTATGCCTCGTTCGTGCTTGAGAAGTATGACAAGTTTAAGGAATATTACGACCGATACACTGCACTTCTGAACCGTGAGGCTAATCCAAGAGCCACGGTTTCTGATGAATGTGAGATGGGTATCCTTAACTTGCTGTACAACAAAAACTATGATGAGGCAAAGAATTGCATTGCCAATTTCCCAGGAAAGGGAATGTACCGAAAGTACTGTCTGTGGATAGAGTACAACCGTCTTGTGGGCGACTATCTTGAGATGACCAACGCGCAGACAACGCTCTATCGCTCGCGTATAAAGGCACAGGACAGTGTGCGCTCGAACAACTTCATGGAGATGAACGCCCGTTTTGTAAACCAGAAACTTGAGTATGAGAACCAACGACTTGAGATGGATAGACAGAACTTGCTCTCCCAACGCCAGACCACAGAGCTTACCAACACCCACCTTAAGCTTGCCAACACCCAGCTCACGCTGCGCAACTCGTCGCTTGAGTTGCGCAAGGCAAAGTCAAACTCCGATCTATTGCGGTTGTCGTACGACAACAAGCAACTTGAGGCAGACAAATTGCTACATGAGCTTAACGCCGAGAAGGCACAGAAACGGTTGCACGACGCGCTGCTCATGTCGGCATTTGCCATAGGAGTGCTCCTGCTTATTGCCGTAGCGATATATATATGGAACAGACGCAAGCTTATGCATCGACTGGAACGTGCCAACGACACACTTGAGCGCAATAACGACGAACTCTTGTTGGCAAAGGAGAAGGCTGTGGCTGCCGACCGTGTCAAGACGGTGTTCATCCAGAACATGAGTCATGAGATACGCACTCCGCTAAATGCCATAGTGGGATTCTCCGAGCTTATAGCCGGCGACGACGGCTCGATGGACGAGGACATGCGCAACGACTTCGGTGAGCGCATCAAGACCAATTCCGACAACCTGATAATGCTTGTGGGCGATGTGCTCGACACGGCACAGCTTGAGAGTGGCACTTACAACCTGCAATATCGCAGCGTGACAATAGGCGAGATATGCCTCAAGGCTATGTCGCTGTCAGGACAGCACAAGTTGCCTGGGGTGAAAATGCAACTCGAAACCGACGAGCTTGACAACATGCAGATACACACCGACGTGAAACGTGTGGTGCAGGTGCTTGTCAATATGCTGTCTAACGCGGAGAAGAATACTACTAATGGCACTATCACGCTTGGATGCTCAACGAAGTCGACTCCTGGAATGGTGACATTCAGCGTCACCGACACCGGTATTGGTGTGCCAAGGGACAAGGCAGAGGAGATATTCAAGAGCTTCACGAAACTCGACCAGTTTAAGCAAGGTCTGGGTCTCGGACTCCATATTTGTCGCATTATCGCCGACTTGCTTGGAGGCAGCATTTATCTCGACACCACATATACAGGTGGGGCAAGATTCTTGTTCTCGATAAAGGCATAGTGCCTCAATGGCTAATAGAAATAGAATGACAGGACATACACATTTAAATAAATATTGCCCTAAAAGTCTTTGGCGACTGCTATCATTGATAGCTGTCGCTTTTGCTATTGTGTGTCCGTCGAAGGGGCAGACAAATGCCTATGGCATCAATGACAGTCTATATAATATATATGTGGAGGCCTATCGTGTCGGCACAAAACCACAATCGCTCGACATGGCTCGCGACATGTATAGTAAGGCTGTGCAGATGGGCGACTTTAAGGCACAATGTATGGCACTTACATTGCCCGTGACTTATTGGTATTATCAACGCAAACATCCCGAACAATTTTTCAATGCTGTGGACCAACTGCAAAAGCAGGCATTGGAATGCAATATTGAGCAATACTATTATTATGGTTTCTCAAACAAGGTGAACTTTCTTTTGGTGACGGGGCGAATAGACGATGCTATAACATACATTCACGAAGTAGCCGATTTTGCATGCAGCCACAACCACTATTTCGGTATCTATTCGGTACTTAATGTCCTCGCACAGGTGAGCCGCGCAACACGCGATACATATCTTGCCATCGACAACTATCATAAAGCTTTGGAGCTGCGCGACAGGGTAGGACTTGATGTGGAGAAATCCAATCTCTACCGCAAGCTCGCCGAATGCTATAATGAGGTTTATGATTTCGACAACATGCTGCTTTATGGCATAAAGGGCTATGAGCATAGCAGCTCTGTTATAACAAAGCAGCGCACCATCTGTGTCATATGCGAGGCTGCTTTCATGCTTAAAAAGAGCGATGTCTTTAATAAGTACTATTCTGCTTATTTGGAGCTAAAGAAGAACGTGAGCCCAACATCACGCGATGCGGAGGAACGTTCCATGGCAATGCTGAAATATATGCACGACGGCGATGCAGACAGTGCTATCCATTATCTCAAGAGAATGCGCCAGACCGACATGGTGCAACGCTACCTGCATGAATGCTATCGCATTAAGGGCGACTATACTACTCTTGCTGCCGCACAGGATAGTTTCTACCGTGCTCAAATGGCAGACATTGACAAGTGGAATATTTATAACTTTGGCGACATTAATGCGCGTATCATCAACATGGGCATAAATATGCAAAACCAGAAGTTGCTTGCCATACAACAGGATGAGGATGCCAAACGCAAGGAGACAGCATTGCATAATGCAAACCTGAAGCTTGCCAATGCCCAACTGACATTGCGCAACTCGTCGCTTGAACTGTTTCGCACTTGTTCTGAAACCGACATCATGCGTCTTTCTTACAACCGTAAGAAGCTTGAGGCTTCGCGTCTTAAGAACAAGCTCGTTGTAGCGAAGGCACACAATGACTTCAGAAGTATGCTTTCCATACTTGGAGCAGGACTTGGTTTGGCAATGGTTTTCGGATTGGGTGTTTATCTCAAGACGCGTGCCTCGCTGCTTGCTGATGTTAAGGACACTCACCGCGACCTTAAGAGCAACCACGATTTGCTTGTTGTGGCGAAGCATCATGCCGAGAAGGCAAATAATGTAAAGACGGACTTCATCAACAATATGAGCAACGACATACGCAGTCCGCTCAACAGCATAACCTCGCTGTCGTGTCGTCTTGCCAACGAAGGCAGGACGTTGACAACGGAGCAGAAAAAGGAGATGATAACACAGATACAAGCCGATAATGCCGCTCTGCTGCAAATAGTGAATGGTATATTGAAATTATAAAAAAACAATGATAAAGCTACAAGAATATGGCAAATGTGTTCTGCTTAATGGCAGAAATAAGGGTAGGGGTGTGGTGCTACGCACTCTTGTCCTAATGTCGTGCATTCTTTTAGGGTCATTGCTCCATGCCCAGAACAACCCTTATGGCATAAAAGACCAACTATATCCGCTCTACAACAATGCCTACAATAAGCGTACAACCGACGAGGGATTGGTGTTGGCGAAGCAGCTGTATGACGATGCTGTGCGTTTGAACGACGGCAAGGCTCAATGCCTCGCACTAAGCATTCCGATGCTGTATTATTTTTATGAAGATGATAAGGAGGGGGAGTTCTTGAAAGCTGTGAAGTCTATGCAGGACAAGGCTCTTGCTACTGGTTATCGACAGTACTATTATTTTGGCATTACCAATACCGTTACTTATTTTTTATCAAAAAATAGACACTTTGAAGTGTACAAGTATGTATTAGAGTTGGAAGCAGAAGCACGCAGTAAGAACGATATGCTCGGACTTTTCTATGGACTCACATGTCTTTCGCAGGTGTACACTGCCTTTCTTGAGTTCGGCTCGTCGAACAAGATGCTTGAGGAGGCTTTGAATGTAGGTAATACGTATCTTCATAATCAAGACATGGCTACAGTATACCGCAAGATGTGTGACAACTACAGTTTTATGTTTGATTATAAGCGCATGGAGGAGACGGCCGAGGAAGGATTCCGTATTGCAAAAACTCAATCCACTCGTAAGCGCTTGTTATTCAATGCGGTGTTTGCAGAGATGAAGCTTGGCAAATACGACGAGGCACGTGAGCATTGCAAACAATACATCAAAATGTATAATGTGGATAAAAACGCTGCCAAAATGATGTCTGCGGACAAACAGATGTGTGTAATGTGGGAGATATTGGATGGCAACTATGATGAGGCACGTAGGCGTATAAGAAATTCTCTGCGTATGAATCGTGACAGTCTACGTCTGGAGATGATGTGTAGTGAGGCAATGTATGATTATACGTCTCTTGCTCAGCAGAAGAAACATTTTTATAGGACATGGTTGCGTGAAAAGGATTTCTTTAACACTCATGAGTTGGCAAAATTTAACGCTGCATTTGTGAACAGAAAAAACGAGATAGAGAACATCAACCTTATGCTCAACCGCCAACTGTTGCAGAACCAGACTCGCCAGACAGAAATAGACAACACTAATCTTGCACTTGCCAATTCGCAACTTTCGCTACGCAACTCTTCGCTCGAATTAGGCCGTATGCGAACAAGGACACAGATGATGCATTTGCAATATTCAAATAAAAAGCTCGAGGCCGACCGGCTGAAAATAAAGATTGCTGACCAACGAGCAAAGCACGAAACTCAGAAGGTGCGTGTAGGACTTGTGGCAACTGCCATGCTTTTCATATTGGTATTGTTGCTGTGGTACTTGCGCTTCCATAGGAAAGTGACCAAGCGTCTGAACGAAACTCATGCACAACTTGAGCGCAATCACAAAGAGCTTGTTGAAGCCCGCGACCGTGCTGAGGCAGCCAACCGAGTGAAGACAACACTAATACAGAGTATGAGCTGTAATGTGAAAGAATCGCTCGACTCAATAACAGGTTTTGCAATGCTCATTGCCGACAGCCATATTAATTATACCAAGGAGCAGAAAGCTGAATTTTATAAGCATATTCTCAAAAATACCGAACAATTGTTGGGTGTTGTGAACAACGTGCTAAAAGAAGCGCAGAAGAAATGATTTTTTTATTGCCATATATTATATGAATAAACGCCAACATTACATATCTACATCATTATCCATACGATTGTTATTTGTGGCAATCGTGTGGATAAAGGCATGTATAAGCTATAGAGTGTTTGCGATAACTGCTGTTTTATAACATTTAACTCCCTAAACGTTATAAAATCAGCCAAAAAAGCGTAACTTTGCATTCTGATTGTATAGTATAGCCTGAAGAGGGCATATTAATAAAGATATTAAGGAATAACAAAACACATAAAAAATGGCACAAGAAGACGTTTTCAAGAAAATCGTGAGCCACTGTAAGGAGTACGGTTTCGTGTTCCCAAGCAGTGAGATTTATGACGGTCTCGGCGCAGTGTACGACTATGGTCAGAATGGCGTTGAACTCAAGAACAACATCAAGGAATACTGGTGGAAGAGCATGGTTCTGCTCCACGAGAATATCGTGGGCATCGACTCTGCTATCTTCATGCACCCCACTATATGGAAGGCCAGCGGACACGTTGACGCTTTCAACGACCCTCTCATCGACAACCGCGACTCAAAGAAACGCTATCGTGCCGATGTGCTCATCGAGGACCAGATTGCAAAGTATGACGAGAAGATAGAGAAGGAGATAGCCAAGGCCCGCAAGCGTTTTGGCGAGAGCTTCGACGAGGCTCAGTTCCGCGCTACCAATGCTCGCGTGATAGAGCATCAGCAGAAGCGTGATGCTTTGCATGAGCGTTACACTCAGGCTATGCAGGGACCAGACCTCGCAGAGCTGAAGCAGATTATCATAGACGAGGAGATTGTAGACCCTATCAGCGGCACAAAGAACTGGACCGACGTGCGTCAGTTCAACCTCATGTTCTCTACAGAGATGGGATCGACATCTGATGGCTCAAGCAAGGTTTATCTGCGTCCGGAGACAGCACAGGGTATCTTTGTAAACTATCTGAATGTTCAGAAGACTGGTCGTATGAAGATTCCTTTCGGCATCGCCCAAATTGGTAAGGCTTTCCGTAACGAGATTGTTGCCCGTCAGTTCATTTTCCGTATGCGCGAGTTCGAGCAGATGGAGATGCAGTTCTTCGTTAAGCCTGGCACAGAGCTTGAATACTTCCAGAAGTGGAAGGAGACTCGTATGAAGTGGCACCAGAATCTTGGTTTCGGTGCAGAGAACTATCGCTTCCACGATCACGAGAAACTCGCTCACTATGCTAACGCGGCTACCGACATCGAGTTCCGCATGCCGTTTGGCTTCAAGGAGGTTGAGGGTGTGCACAGCCGTACCAACTTCGACCTTACACAGCACGAGAAGTTCTCAGGCCGCTCAATCAAGTACTTCGATCCTCAGACCAAGGAATCGTACACTCCGTATGTCATCGAGACATCTATCGGTGTAGACCGTATGTTCCTCAGCGTGATGTGTCACTCATACAAGGAGGAGAAGCTTGAGAATGGCGAGACACGCGTTGTATTGCTCCTGCCGCCGGCATTGGCTCCTACAAAGCTCGCTGTTATGCCGCTTGTAAAGAAGGACGGACTGCCAGAGAAGGCTCGCGAGATTGTGAACAACCTGAAGTTCCACTTCAACACTCACTATGATGAGAAGGATACTATCGGCAAGCGTTACCGTCGTCAGGATGCTGTGGGTACTCCTTACTGCGTGACTGTAGACTACGATACATTGAAGGACAATACCGTGACTCTGCGTTTCCGCGACACAATGGAGCAGGAGCGTGTGAGCATCGACCAGCTCCAGAGCATCATTGAGGATAAGGTGAGCATCACAAGCTTGCTGAAGAAGCTCCAGTAAAGTTGCATCAACACCCCGTGCAGCCCATACTATACATTATATATATAGATACTATAAACATTTAGATGAAGAAATTCAGTATATATCTCCTCTTCGCATTCGTGGCTGTGCTGACAGCGGGATTGTCGTCGTGCAGTGAGACCGATAACGAGGTTGAGGAATTTCCCAACTGGCAAGCAACCAACGAGGCTTTCTTCGACAAGAAGTATGCCGAGGTGAAGTCGCTTGTTGATGGAGGCAACAAAGAGTGGAAGGTGCTGCGTACGTGGAATCTTGAAGCTAATGTGGCTACACATAGCTACGACCATGTGCTCGTCAACGTGCTCAATGAGGGTAAAGGTTCAGGCTGTCCCATCTACACCGATTCGGTGAAGGTGCACTACAGTGGCAGACTCTTGCCTTCGACCAGCTATCCTGATGGCTATATGTTCGACAAGTCGTGGAGCGGCGATGAGTTTAATGAGGCAACTGCCATACCTGCGACATTCTCAATGGGGCTTGTTGTGAAAGGATTCTCTACAGCTCTTATGTATATGCATATTGGCGACAAGTGGCGTGTATACATTCCTCACCAGTTGGGTTATGGCTCGCTCACAAATCCGGGTGCAGCCTATTCTACACTCGTTTTCGACGTAGAGCTTGTAGCTTATTATCATGCCAACCATTCTGCAAGCAAGGCTCCTGCCAAAGGCGGTGAGGCACAGAAATGCGGAGAGTGGATATACGAATAATAATGAATATAAGCATTCTTCAAGTTTGAAATTCATAGACAATGGACAATTATGATTACCTGTATTAATCATGATTGTCCATTTTGCTTTAGTATAGACCATAAAGTAGCTTCAGATAGTGTGTGCGAACACAATTGTATTGACTTATATCAAAAATGAAAGTGAATAATGAAAAAAACAGCTGCTTTGCTTTGTTGTGTGCGTAAACAATCGTAACTTTGCATCGTCAAAACAAGGGAACCGTGAGGCAACCGAAGACAACATAAGTTAAAGGTATTAGAAATTTTGAGAGAATTCGATAGGCTTCAGATTAGTCTTGAGAGGTAAACAAAAAGATTGTAAAGGATGACAAAGCCGAAAGGTAAAGATTGATGGATAACAACACGCAAAGAAGGTTAATTAGTCAAAGGTAAAGATGATTCAGGTAACAAACAATGAGAAGGTAATAAAGATTAGGATGACAAAGAGAAGGTAAAGAAGATTAGGATAACACAAGCAATAGGTTAAAGGTCGATTGTCAATAGGTAAGGATTTCAATAGGTAGCTGGTTGATAAGGTATTAGAATTTAGTTAGGTTAAAATGGTTTTTAAAAGGTAAGAAGGTTATGTTGATGACAATGATGATGACCCTATTCGCAGCCAGTGCTGCAATAGGAATGTGGGGTGAGGGCAACGATAAATAGTTCGTTTGCAACCCCCTAAGAGAAAGACGGAGCGGAAGTCGAACGCGATGAAGTCTTTAGTTTAAAATTAGGAAACATAGAAAAAATAATAACGAGGCTGTTTCGGAACATTCCGGAGCAGCCTTTTCTATTATTGTCGGTTGCAATGCAGCTGCATGGCATTGTGTTCACGCACACATTTGGGACTATTCCTAAAAGTAATTTAAAAACCCGAAAAACCATGATTTTTTTTTGGCTATAACGCATAAAAAAGCTATATTTGCGCTGTCTAAGTGACACAACGAAACATTTTTGTTGTCATAGTGGCACCACAGAGAGACACAAGTTAATCTATATAAAACAACTAAAAAACCTTTTACTATGAATGTTGATAAAATTATGCACGACCTTGAGGCTAAGCACCCAGGCGAGGCTGAGTTTTTGCAGGCAGTTCGCGAAGTTTTAATCTCTGTTCAGGATGTTTACAACCAGCATCCCGAGTTTGAGAAGGCCAAGATCATTGAGCGAATGGTAGAGCCGGAGCGCATCATTACGTTCCGCGTGCCATGGACTGATGATAAGGGTGAAGTGCATGTTAATATCGGCTATCGCGTACAGTTTAATGGCGCGATTGGTCCATACAAGGGCGGTCTCCGTTTCCATCCTTCTGTAAATCTTTCTATTTTGAAGTTCCTCGGCTTTGAGCAGACATTCAAGAACGCTCTCACCACATTGCCTATGGGCGGTGGCAAGGGCGGTAGCGACTTCTCTATCCGCGGACGCAGCGATGCAGAGGTGATGCGTTTCTGCCAGGCTTTCATGACAGAGCTTTATCGTCATATCGGTCCTGATGAGGACGTTCCCGCAGGCGACATCGGTGTTGGTGGCAGAGAGATTGGCTATCTTTTCGGTATGTATAAGAAGCTCACCCATCAGTATCAGGGCGTTTTGACAGGTAAGGGCCTTGAGTTTGGTGGTTCACGTATACGTCCAGAGGCTACTGGTTACGGTGCTCTGTATTTCGTACAGCAAATGCTCGCTACAAGAGGTCTCGACCTTAAGGGCAAGACTGTTGCTATCTCTGGCTTCGGTAATGTGGCTTGGGGTGCAGCTAAGAAGGCTACAGAACTTGGTGGCAAGGTTATCACTATTTCTGGTCCTGACGGCTATATTCTTGACGAGGCAGGCATCGCAGGCGAAAAGATTGACTATATGCTTGAGCTTCGTGCTTCTGGCAACGACATTTGCCAGCCTTATGAGGAAGAGTTCCCAGGCTCTAAGTTCATAGCAGGCAAGAAACCTTGGGAGGTTAAGGCAGATGTTTATCTGACATGTGCTACCCAGAACGAGCTTAACGGTGCTGACGCCGACTTGATTTTGGCACAGCATCCTGAGTGTGTTGCCGAGGTTTCCAACATGGGATGTACAGCCGAGGCTGTTGAGAAGTTTGTTGCTGCCCAGCAGCTCTTCGCTCCTGGCAAGGCTGTCAACGCAGGTGGCGTAGCAACATCAGGTCTTGAGATGACTCAGAACTCAATGCGCTTGAGTTGGAGCGAGGCAGAGGTAGACGAGAAACTTCACTATATCATGCACTCTATCCACGAGCAGTGCGTGAAGTATGGCAAGCAGGCTGACGGCTACATCGACTACGTGAAGGGCGCAAACATCGCAGGCTTCATGAAGGTGGCTAACGCTATGATGGCACAAGGAATTGTATAGCATAGAATAGATTAGGAGGGTAAGGATTATGATGCTTTGGCATTTTAATTCTTATCCTCCTAATTGCTTTTTCTAACCTTGTCAAACACAATATCACCCCATAATTATAACGCCCTCTACACCCCGCTTCAATAGGAAAAATAACCAAATGTTTTTATATTGTGATATATTATAGGATAATTTTTGTGCTGGCAATAGCTACAGCGTCTTTTCTGGTCTTTCCCGTCCATGCCCAGACTCAGAAGGGAAAGGCTTCTTTCTATTCAAAACGCGCTACCGGAGCGCGTACAAGTAGCGGTGAGAGACTACACCATGACAGTTTGACATGCGCTCATCGCACATATCCATTTGGCACCTTGCTAAAGGTTACTAACGAGCGCAACGGCAAGTGGGTTGTTGTGCGTGTCACCGACCGTGGTCCTCATTCTCGTGGACGCATCATCGACCTTTCTCATGCTGCCGCCGACAGGATAGGAATCATCAATCAGGGTGTGGCCACAGTGAGGGTAGAACGCTATCACGATTCTAATATTCCTTATCGTTTGGATGAAAAGGAGTTTCCTGAAATTGATTTTGAAGTGACAGAATACACGTTACCAGAAAATGGTGTGTTACATTTCCCTAAAAAAGGCAAGCAGTATAAGCAGTATGTGAAGATTGTGGATGACGACGATGATAATGACTCTACTAAGATTGCTTCATCATCTAAAAAGAATGTTGTGGAAAAACACACAACAACATCCAAGAAAAAATCTGTATCCAAGAAGAAGTCAACATCCAAGAAAAAGAAATCAACATCGAAGAAGAAGTCTTCAAAACGCAGACGTTGATATATTTATATAAGTTGCCATACCCTCCTACAGATTGCCGCTCATATATAAAGATATATATGAACATATAATTATATAATGAAGGCCGGGCGATCACTTGCCCGACCTTCTATCTTATTCTTATTCTAATGTTTGGACTTAGAAGCTAATGTCAAGTCCTACAGCAAACACATTGTTGTTGCGTGTATAATCCGAGCTATAGGTGATGTTTGTAGCCTCTACATTCTTCGATGTCTTCTTGTGGTCGTAGAAAGTGTGGAAGTAAGCCACATTGAGGTCCATCTTGTCCGAGAGATGCACTACGCCACCCACAGCCACAGAGTTGGAGCTTACTACGAATGATTTGTCGTCCATGTATTCATCGCTTATGCCATAGTTGGTGTTCTGCCAGCCAGTGCTCACAGTGAATTTCTTGTTGATGTCGTATTCAGCACCAGCGTTCCACTCCAATGTGCCACGGTCGAGCGACTTGTTGCGGTTGTTATAGCTTGTAGCGTTCTTGTCGTCGAACCAATGGAAGCCAACGTTTACTCGCAGAGCGTCAACAGGCTTGTAGCCAACACCCACTGTAAGGAGTGAGGGAATGTCGCCTGCAATCTTCTTGCCGTCCTCATATTCGCCAATAGCCTCGTTGAGTTTTGTGTCAAACTGACTCTTGAGCTGTCCCATAGCACCCTGCACTGTAGCGTTGCTAAGAATTGCCTTAGCAGCTGTCTCAGGCACACCGTTATTTATGTATGCACCAAGAAGGTTCTCAGGAAGGTTGCCGATAGAAGGAGCACGGTTCACCGACTTGTTTTTAAGGCGCATACGTGTCTTGAACTCATACTTTGCAGAGAAGTTCCAGCGTCCCGCCTTGTAGTCAACACCAAGGATAGGAGTGAATCCGAGTCCGCTCTGGTCACAGCTAAGTTCTATGTCGGCAGCATCTTTCTTTGTAGCGTCAAGCACCTGATAGAGAGGCATGTTGCCCACCTTTATGTCGCGCACATAACCATAGTAGTTGCACGAAGCATATATGGTGCGCACACCGGCGAATGCACTGAAATTGTCGCTGAACTTATAAGCGGCACCTATAGATATGCCGTAGTAGTACTGGCGACCGTGCATATAGCTGTCATAGCTATATTTGCCATCTTTGCCAAACACCTTGTCTGAAGAGAATATTGCAGGCACACCATAAGCAGCAGCTGCACCGTCAACAACCTGTGCCAATTGACATGCTCCCATAGCAGTCTCGCTCACGATTTTCTCGAACGATCCGAGTCCGTTATCGAATGTGCATTTGCCACCGCCACCGTTAAGTGCCAGATTAGCCTGGAACGACCAGCGGCCCTTGTTGTAGGCATACTGCAATGAAGGAATTACAGGAGCGAAAGCATCGCCCTTGAAATCGCGTGGAGTAGTGGGGTTTTGGGTGTTGTTATTGAACAACAGATAGTTGTTGTTGATTGTACGTGTCTGATAAGCCAACTGCCAGTTAAGCGACAGGTGATGGCCCTCGCCCAAGAATACAACACCGGCAGGGTTGTAGTATACACCGTCGATACCTATTGAAGCCTCACGGCTCATCATACGGTTGAATGCCACGTTTTGGTTTGTGTTTGTGAGTAGTCCTCCTGCAAACGATACGCTGCTCGATGCAATCGCTGCTGTCAAGCAAGCCATTTTTAACTTGTTCATCTTAATTACCTTTAAAAAATTGGTTGCAAAGGTAAGCGAATTGTTCGGTTTTTCCTTTAGTTAACCATTTGTTTTAATTGTTATTAACAAAAGTAGTATGGTTTTATGCACAAACCTATTGATTTGTGCATAAAAAACATAGTGCAACTAATTTTGCAATGTCGCATTTTTTTTGTACTTTTGCGAGTTGACATTTCCCTAAGGCAAACATGTTTTTTAAACCCACCACGACATATTATGGACGACGAGATAAAAGATAGTGAAGAACAAAGATTGAAGAACGAAGAATCCAATAGCAATGAGATTGTTTCTTCCGACGAGTCGGACTCTTCTGTTGAGTCAGATTCTTCGGCAGAGGCTTCGGCTTCCCCCCAACATTCCGATTACAAGCCAGTGAACCGCTTCGACGCTTCGGCAGTGCATCATCTTAGCGGCATGTACCAGAATTGGTTTCTTGATTATGCCTCATACGTAATTCTTGAGCGTGCCGTCCCCCATATAGAGGACGGTCTGAAACCCGTGCAGCGACGTATTCTCCATTCAATGAAGCGCATGGACGATGGACGATTCAACAAGGTGGCCAACATCGTGGGCCACACCATGCAGTTTCATCCCCATGGCGACGCTTCTATTGGCGACGCCCTTGTGCAGATGGGACAAAAGGATTTGCTTGTCGACTGTCAGGGCAACTGGGGAAATATACTCACTGGCGACCGTGCCGCCGCTCCTCGATACATAGAGGCGCGTCTATCGAAGTTTGCTCTTGATGTGGTGTTCAATCCTAAGACCACCGAATGGCAGCTCTCTTATGATGGACGCAACAAGGAGCCTATAACCCTTCCGGCTAAGTTCCCGCTCCTTCTGGCACAGGGTGCCGAAGGTATTGCCGTGGGATTAAGTTCTAAGATTCTGCCTCATAACCTTGTTGAGATTTGCGACGCTGCCATCAACTATCTGCGTGGTGAGGAGTTTCAGTTATATCCCGACTTCCCCACGGGTGGCTCTATTGATGTGGCACGCTACAACGACGGTCAGCGTGGCGGAATGGTTAAGGTGCGTGCAAAGATAGAGAAGCTCGACTCCAAGACTATCGTCATACGCGAGATTCCTTTCTCCAAGACCACAACCACGCTTATCGACTCCATCCTCAAAGCCATCGACAAGGGCAAGATTAAGGCAAAGAAAGTGGATGACAATACTGCTGCCGAGGTGGAGATACAAGTTCACCTTGCGCCTGGAGTGTCGAGCGACAAGACCATTGATGCCCTTTACGCCTTCTCCGATTGCGAGATAAACATCTCGCCCAACTGCTGTGTTATCGAGGACAACAAGCCTTGTTTCCTCACTGTGAGCGATGTGCTGCGCCATTCCACCGACACAACCATGGGATTGTTGCGCAAGGAATTGCAGATACGCAAGTCGGAACTTGAGGAGCAGCTCTTCTTCTCGTCATTGGAGCGCATTTTCATTGAAGAGCGCATATACAAGGAGAAGAAGTTTGAGCAGTCGAAATCGCAGGATGAGGTAGTTGCTTTTATCGACTCCAAGTTGCAGCCGTTCAAGGATCAGATATTCCGAGTGCCCTCCAACAAGACAACGGCAGAGGGAAAAGTGGAGCAGGAGATGGTGGAATACTCGTTCCACCGCGATATAACCCGCGACGACATCCTGCGATTGCTTGAGATAAAGATGCAGCGCATCCTGAAATACAACAAGGACAAGGCCGATGAGCTTATAGCACGCATCAAGGCAGAGCTTGCCGACATTGAGTATGACTTGGCGCACATGACCGAAGTCACCATACATTGGTTTGAGTTCATTCGCGACAAGTATGGCAAGGACCATCCGCGCCGCACCGAGATAAAGAGTTTCGACACCATCGAGGCTTCCAAGGTAGTTGAGGCCAACCAGAAACTCTACATCAACCGTCAGGAGGGATTCATAGGAACCGGTCTTAAGAAGGACGAGTTTGTGTGCAACTGTTCCGACATCGACGACATCATCGTGTTCTTCAAGGACGGTAAATACAAGATGGTGCGTGCCGCCGACAAGATATTTGTGGGCAAGAACATCCTCCACGTGCAGGTGTTCAAGAAGAACGACAAGCGCACTATATATAATGTTGTCTACCGCGACGGCAAGGCAGGAGCTGCCTACATCAAGCGTTTCTTCGTTCCTACCATGACCGTAGGCAAGGAGTACGACCTGACTCAGGGCACACCAGGCTCTCGTGTTCTCTATTTCACAGCCAACCCCAATGGTGAGGCTGAGGTGATAAAGGTTACGCTTGAGGCCAATCCTAAGCTCAAGAAGATATTCATAGAGCGCGACTTCTCGGAGGTGGGCATCAAGGGACGCACATCCAAGGGCAATCTTGTGACGCGCAACCCTATCCACCGCATTGGTCTCAAGAGCCACGGCCATTCCACTCTTGGTGGACGCAAGGTGTGGTACGACCCCGATGTCAACCGTCTCAACTACGACGAGCACGGACGGTTGCTTGGTGAGTTCTTCGACGATGATTCCATTCTTGTTGTCCTCGACGACGGCAACTTCTACATCTCGTCGTTCGATGCCAACAACCACTACGAGGATAATATCAAGATTATTGAGAAGTGGGACCCCGACAAGATATGGACTGCAGCCCTCTTTGATGCCGACAATTCAGGCAATCTTTATCTTAAGAGATTCCGCATGGAGGCCATCAAGCGTCAGCAGAACTACATTGGTGAAAATCCCAAGAGTCAGTTGATGTTGCTCACCGACACTGCCTATCCCCGCATTGAGGTGGATTACGCTCCCGTGAAGGCTCCCGACGGTTCTATGACCCAGCGTCCGCCATTGGAGATTGATGCCGATGAGTTTATTGCTGTCAAGGGCTTCAAGGCAAAGGGAAAGCGTGTTACGACACTTGACGTTGAGGCCGTTAAGGAACTTGAGCCTACTCGTTTCCCCAACCCCGACGATGATGACTCCGACGACACCCCTGAGGAGGAACCTGAAAACCTCGACCCTGATGCAGGCAAGAGTCAACAGCAAGTGATAGACGAAATGACCGGACAACTCAACATATTCACCGAGAATGCAGATCTTTAAGAACATAATCCTTATGTGCGCCCTCATCTGTGGCAGCAGTGCTATGCAGGCTGCCACAGATGGGGGCGCATGTCCTTCTGCCGACACCATATATATTAATAATGATGCCGGAAGCAAGAATAACGATATTGGCGGTTTCATCCATCGTTTGCAGTTGAAGACCAACTCGCTTATGATAGGCATAGGCTCCACCAATATCCTCGATACCTACCTCTCGCCCGAGAAATACCGTGGCATCGACCTTCGTTTCCTCTCCCACACACGTCGTGAGAAAGAGCAGTCGCCGTGGATAAACCAGTTTCAGCATGAGGGCAACGTGGCTTATGCCGACAACCGTTCGGGCAATGGTGGCACTATGGCTGGAGGCTACACCTTCCGCTATTCGTTGCTGCATAAGTGGACTGTGTCGTTATGGCGTAGTCCGCTGCGTATTGTTGCCGGAGGCACAGCATCCACCAACTTAGGCTTTATCTACAACACTCGCAATGGCAACAATCCTGCCAACGCCCGATTGTCGTTGCACATCGAGCCAACCGTCGGCTTCGACTATCCCATAGGCAGAGCGAGCCATACCCGTGGCATTGCGTTCACCCCAGGAGCATGTGCCCATTTCCCCGTGATACTCCATTACGAGGCTTCAGCTCCATTGCTTGGCGTGATGTTCTCGCCCAACTACGGTCAGTCCTACTACGAGATATTCAACCGTGGCAACTACGACCACAACTGTGTGCCTACTACCTTCGGCTCCACCCCCTCGTTGCGCCAGATGCTCACTATCGATTTCCGCCTTGCCCGCACCACGTGGCGCATAGGTTATTTGGGCACTATCGAGCAGTCGCACGTCAACAACCTCAAGACTCATGTCTACACACACTCCTTAATGATAGGCATTGTGAAGAGGTTCAGGACGCTGAAGCAATAAATCCGTAAGCAATAAATAAAAAAAATAACCCCTTAACTACAATAGCTATGACAAATTACATTCGATTCGACTGGGCCATGAAGCGCATGTTGCGCGACAAGGCTAATCATGAGGTGATAGAAGGATTGCTCACATCGCTGCTTGGTGAGAAGGTGACGATAAAGGAGTTTCTTGAAAGCGAGGGTAATCAGAAATACGAGGACGACAAGTTCAACCGTGTTGATATTCTTGCTGAGAACGACCGTGACGAATTGCTTATCATAGAAATTCAGAACACGCGTGAACTGGCTTATTTCCAGCGCATGTTGTATGGTGTGTCGAAAGCTATAACCGACTATATCGGACTTGGTGATAAATACGACAAGGTAAGGAAGGTATACTCTATCAACATCGTCTATTTCGACCTCGGCCAGGGTGAGGATTATGTTTACCACGGTAAAACTATATTCAAGGGTATGCATGAACCTTACGATACACTGCGCCTTTCGAGATACCAGGCACAGCGGTTTTTCGGCATCGTTCCTAAGGACAAGAAGGAATCCAAGCCAGCGGGCGACATCTTTCCTGAATATTATGTGTTGCGTGTTGATGATTTCGATAAAGTGGCAAAGACTCCGCTTGACGAGTGGATTGAATTTCTTAAGACTGGTCATATAAGTGATACAGCCACAGCTCCAGGTCTTGACCGTGCGCGCAAGTGTATGCAGTTTGATGAGTTGTCTGCTGCCGATCGACGTGCCTATCTGCGTCACATGGAAGCAGTAAGAACCCAAAAGAGTGTGTTGGAGACAAGTCGTGAAGAAGGCCGTGAAGAAGGCCGTGAAGAAGGCCGTAAGGAGGGCATAGAGAATGAAAAACTTGAAACTGCCAAGCGCTTGATTTCTATGGGACTTTCTGTAGAACAAGTATCGCAAGGCACAGGTTTGAACATAGCGGAAGTAAAGAAATTAATACAATAAAAAAGTATATGCATTGTAGAAATAGACTTTGGCATACATCGTTTCTTGTGTTATTGCTATCCATGTTTGCTTTCGCCTCGTGTGTCGACGAGGATGAGTATGCCGACAATCCGCGTGGCAATTTCGAGGCTTTGTGGAAGGCTATCGACGAGCATTATTGTTTCTTCGACTACAAGAGGGAGCAGTACGGACTCGACTGGGATAAAATCCATGATAAGTACTCGGCACAGATAGCCGACGACATGACCGACACCCAACTCTTTGAGGTGCTTGGCAACATGCTTGCCGAGTTGAGGGACGGTCATGTGAACATGTATTCCTCATGGGATGTGGCCCGCAACTGGTCGTGGCATGAGGACTATCCCTCGAATGTGAGCGACACATTGTTGAGGCGGTATCTCGGCACCGACTACCGCATTGCCACAGGTATGCGCTACCGTCGACTCGACGACAACACGGGCTACATTCGTTGCTCCTCATTCCAAAATGGCATAGGAGCCGGCAATCTCGACGACATATTGTTTTATCTTGCTCCGTGCAACGGACTGATAATCGATTTGCGCGACAATTCCGGCGGTCTGCTCTCTTCTGCCGAGGAGCTTGCAGCACGATTCACCAACAAGGAGTTGCTTGTGGGCTACATGCAGCACAAGACTGGAAAGGGTCATGCCGACTTCTCCCAGCTTCAGGAGCAGCGTCTTAAGCCAGGCAAGGGAGTGCGTTGGCAGAAGAAGGCCGTAGTGCTCACCAACCGTTCCGTCTACAGTGCTGCCAACGAGTTTGTCAAATACATGAAGTGCTGTCCCAATGTCTACGTCGTGGGCGACCGCACTGGTGGAGGAGCAGGAATGCCTTATTCCAGCGAGCTTCCAAACGGCTGGAGCATACGTTTCTCGGCATGTCCCATGTATGATAGGGACAAGCAGTCGACAGAGTTTGGCATCGAGCCAGACTACAATGTCGCCCTCTCGCAATCCGACCTCCTTCGTGGCGAGGATACAATCATTGAATATGCCCGGCGTCTGCTCAAGTAGTTTTTTTAGGCTGATCCTGCACCGAAATAAATATAGCAGCGTCTTGCATATTCTAACAGAAATGATTACTTTTGCGCTCGAAACAAGACAATAAGTAATTTTTTTGAGAAAAAATAGAAAACGATGTTGAATTTAGACAATTTCTACAAGGCACGCTACGTACTGAGCAAGGTGATACGCAAGACTGCCCTCATTCATGCCCCTAAGATAAACCCCGAGTGCGACGTCTACCTGAAGCCCGAGTGTTTGCAGCTTACCGGCTCGTTCAAGATTCGCGGTGCTTACTACAAGATTTCGCAACTCTCCGACGAGGAGAAGTCGAAGGGTGTCATAGCCTGCTCGGCTGGCAATCATGCCCAGGGAGTGGCTCTCGGAGCCACGGCTATGGGCATAAAGTCGCTCATCTGCTTGCCCGAGGGTGCTCCTATAAGCAAGGTTGAGGCCACCCGCAAGCTCGGAGCCGAAGTCAATCTCGTTCCCGGTGTCTACGATGATGCCTACAACGAGGCGTTGCGCTTGCGCGACGAGCATGGCTACACATTCATCCATCCCTTCGACGACGAGAATGTGATAGCCGGACAAGGCACCATCGGTCTTGAATTGCTCGACCAGCTGCCCGACATCGAGGCTGTTGTGGTGCCTGTAGGTGGTGGCGGACTTCTCTCTGGCATTGCCTTCGCCATAAAGTCGTTGAATCCTGCCGTCAAGGTGTATGGTGTTCAGGCTGCGGGAGCCGCAAGCATGGTGCAGAGCATCCACGACCAGAAGCAGGAGATGCTCGACACAGTGTCTACCATTGCCGATGGCATTGCCGTCAAGGAGCCTGGCAAGATAACGTTCGACACCTGCAGCAAGTATGTCGACGACATCGTGACAGTGAGCGAGGATGAAATCTGCGCTGCCATTCTCCAGCTCATCGAGAGCGAGAAGATGATTGCCGAGGGAGCAGGAGCCGCCAGTGTTGCAGCCGTCATGTTCAACAAGGTTCCTGTTAAGGGCAAGAAGACGGTATGTGTGGTGAGTGGTGGCAACATCGACGTTACCATCCTCAACCGTGTCATCAACCGCGGTCTCTCAACGAGCGGACGCATCTGCTCGCTGTGCATCGAGCTTGAGGATAAGCCTGGCCAGATGCTTGGTGTGAGCAAGGTGTTTGCCGAGCTTGGTGCCAATGTCATCCGCGTCAACCACGAGCGCAGCGTGGATAGTGAGAAGGTTACATCGTGTGTGCTCCGCCTGCAGGCCGAGACCAAGAACGCCGAGCACGTGAACCAGCTCAAGGAAGCCCTCACAAAGCGCGGCTTCAAACTTGTTGACTACAACTTCAATTATTAATTTTAACAACGATACAACTATTATGAACAAGCAAATCAGTACAAACAACGCCCCCGCAGCCATCGGTCCTTACTCACAGGCTATCGAGGTTAATGGCATGGTATTCGCATCAGGTCAGATTCCTCTCGACCCTGCAACAGGCAATTTCGTCGAGGGTGGCATCAAGGAGCAGACTCGTCAGTCGCTCACCAACGCCCAGAACATCCTCAAGGAGGCTGGCACCGACCTCGCCCATGTTGTCAAGACCACTGTCTTCCTCAGCGACATGGACAATTTCGCCGCTATGAACGAGGTTTACGCCGAGTTCTTCTCTCAGCCGTTCCCAGCCCGCTCTGCAGTGGCAGTGAAGACATTGCCCAAGAACGCTCTCGTTGAGGTGGAGTGCATTGCAGTGAAATAAGTTTTTGAGGGAGTTAAGGAGTTCCTATCCTTAACTCCCTCTTAACTCCTCCTGTCAAAATTGGCATTATTTTAATCTTTTATTCCCATATATTTCTTATCTTTGCATTGGCTTTGTTGAATCAACCGGATTTTTTGATTTATAAAACAATACAATGATATGAAACAATCAACAATCTTTACTATTGCCGCCGCGCTGTTTGTGTCTACATCGGCTGTGGCGCAGATTAATTATCCGTCTACTCCAAAGGATAACACCGTTGACGAGTATTTCGGTGTGAAAGTTGCCGACCCTTACCGCTGGCTCGAGGACGACACCAGCGAGAAGACTGCCCAGTGGGTTGAGGCTGAGAACAAGCTCACACGCGACTATCTCAACAGCATCCCCATGCGTGCCAAAATCCTGAAGCGACTCAAGGAGACTGCCAATTTCGAGAAGTTCGGCATCCCCTTCGAGAAGAACGGCAAGTGGTATGTACATCGCAACGACGGACTGCAGAACCAGTATGTGCTCTATCAGATGGACCGTCCCGACTCGCCCGTAAAGGAACAGCGCGTATGGCTCGACCCCAACAAGCTCAGCACCGACGGCACTGTGGCTCTCAAGGGCACTCACTTCTCCAACAACGGTCGCTACATGGCTTACGTCATCTCGCGCAGCGGTTCCGACTGGGAGGAAATCTACGTCAAGGACTGCCAGACGGGCAACGACTTGCAGGACCATATCCTCTGGGCTAAGTTCACCAACGTGACATGGCTTGGCGATGGCTTCTACTACAGTGCCTACGACGCTCCCGAGAAGGGCAAGGAGACATCTGCCAAGAACTCTGTGCAGAAGATCTACTACCACAAGATTGGCACTCCGCAGACCGACGACCAGCTCTTCTACATGAACCCCACCCAGCCCTTGCGCTTCTACGGAGTGAGTGTCAACAAGGACGAGACGGTGATGTTCCTCACCGAATCGGGCATGGACAACGGCAACAATCTCTTTGTGCGCGACCTCACCAAACCCAACTCGCAGTTCATACAGATGTGTGCCAACCCCAAGTACATCTATTCCACCGTGCAGACCGTGGGCGACAAAATCTATATCCTCACCAACGCCGAGGCTCCCAAGTATCGCCTTATGCAGGCCGACCTGAAGCATCCCGGCTATAATGAGTGGCGCGAGGTTGTGCCCGAGGGTGAGAGTGTGCTCGAGGATGTGGTATTTGCCGACGACCGCATGATATTACAGTATGCCAAGGACAACTGCACCCATCTCTACACCTACACCACCGAGGGCAAGCGTCTCTCCGAGATTCAGTTCCCCACCTTCGGTTCTGCCTCGGTCAGCGGCAAGCGCGGCCAGAAGGAAGTGTTCTACACCTTCACCTCCTACACCGTGCCCACCTCTGTCTATAGCTACGACATGGCTTCGGGCAAGAGCAGCGTGCTCTACGCTCCCAAGGTGAGCTTCCGCTCGCAGGACTACACCACCGAGATGCAGTTCTACACAAGCAAGGACGGCACACGCGCCCCGCTCTTCATCACCTATAAGAAGGGCCTTAAGCTCAACGGCAAGAACCCGTTGCTGCTCTATGGCTACGGCGGCTTCAACGTCTCCTACTATCCCTTCTACCTCTCCAACATGATTCCGTTCATGGAGCGTGGCGGCATCTATGTGCATGCTGTGTTGCGTGGTGGTGGCGAGTATGGCGAGGATTGGCACGTGGCAGGCACAAAGTTGCAGAAGCAGAACGTGTTTGACGATTTCATCTCAGCTGCCGAGTATCTCATCGACAAGAAGTACACCTCCAAGGACTATCTCGCCATCCAGGGCGGAAGCAACGGTGGACTTCTCGTGGGAGCTTGCATGACCCAGCGTCCCGACCTCTTCAAGGTGTGCATCCCCGAGGTGGGTGTGCTCGACATGCTTCGCTACCACAAGTTCACCATCGGCTGGAACTGGGCACCCGACTACGGCACATCCGAGGACTCTAAGGAGATGTTCGAGTACTTGCTGCGCTATTCTCCGCTCCACACCCTTAAGCCGGGCGTGAAATATCCCGCAACACTCGTCACCACAGCCGACCACGACGACCGTGTGGTGCCAGCCCACTCGTTCAAGTTTGCTGCGCGTCTGCAGGAGTGTCAGGCTGGCTCGGCTCCTACGCTCATCCGCATCGGTACAAAGGCGGGTCATGGTGGTGGCAAACCGCTTGCCATGCGTCTTGAGGAGCAGGCCGACGTGCTGAGCTTCATCCTGTGGAACATGGGAGTAAAGAAGTAATTTTGAATAAAATAAAATAGAGTTATGAAAAAGGGTTCTGTAATAATGATGGGTGCGGCTCTCTTGGTGAGCAGCTGCACCACGGGCGCAGGCGCAGGGGCCTACGCCGGAAGCTCGCTTGGTTCGGTGCTTGGCTCCGCAATAGGCGGCATTGTTGGCGGACCTCATGGCAGCGATGTAGGCACAATCTTTGGAATGGCGGGTGGAGCCGTTGTGGGTGGTGCCCTTGGTGATGCGGCTGAGAAGGCACAGCGCCGTTCCGCACAGCAGTACGACGACGACACGTATGTAAGCGGCAACAGCGCCAATTATTCCAATGGCGGCAACAGCGCCAATTATGTTGGTGATGATTTCGACCCGTCGCAAATGGTTGACAACAGCAATTCGGGCGACGACCGTATTGACTTCGGAGCGCCATCCTCTTCGGGTGCTAACGCAACGATGGGCAATGCCTCGCCAAGCCAATCAGTCGACGCAAGCCGCGTGGAGCAAATCTACGGCAAAGCCAAGAGCGACGGCAAGCTCACTATCCGCAACGTGCGTTTTGCCGACAGCAACGGCGACGGAGTGCTTTCGGGTGAGGAGATAGGTCAAGTGTCGTTTGAGATATACAACGAAACCGATGTTCCCATCTACAACTTCGATCCCTCGGTGGTTGAGGCTGAGGCCAACAAGCGCATTTATATCTCGCCGAGCGTGCGTGTGGAGAACATAATGCCAGGGCAGGGATTGCGCTACACAGCCACGGTGAAGGCCGACCGCCGCATCAAGGACGGAGAGATTCGTCTGCTTGTGTCGGCTCAGAAAGAAGGCAAGCCGATATCCTACGTCACTGTGGTGAAAGTTGCCACACAAAGACAATAGGGCAACCCTAAAAAAGATAAAGCGAAGGAAATGGAGCAATCTCCACGTCCTTCGCTTTCTTTGTGTTATCCGGTATCTTTTTTTACTAACTCTCTTAGCTGCAATTATTAAACCTACTACAAACTAAAACAACAATCTATTAATCTTACTAAACTAAAAACAACAATCTATTTACTACTTATCTAACTATGCTGATGAAATTTACTTTTTCTTTTTGACAATGCAAAGTTACCAACTTATCAAGACTTAGGCTTTAAATAATCGTTCATGCGCTTACAATATTGTTTCATGCAACATTTTTGCAATGAAATTAAACATCCACGCCGTGTTTTGCCTTTATAATCGTATATTTTTTGTAATTTTGGCGTCGCAACAAACCTTTAGAAAATCCTCAATAATGAAATCTAACAAGTATTCATTCCTACGAATGTCCGTCGGCGCAATCATGCTCACGCTACTCGTCGTCCTCACGGGATGCTCAGCTGGCGGCAAACGCTACGTGGTCGGAGTGTCGCAATGCTCCGAGGACGTGTGGCGCGAGAAACTCAACGAGGAGCTGCGCATTGCCGCCTACTATTATAACGATGTCGACCTTCGCATATCCTCTGCCAACGACGACGTGCGCCTGCAGACCCAACAGATAGAGAAATTCGTCGACGACGGAATAGACCTCCTTATTGTAGCCCCTGGTCAGGTGGGCATTTCGCCTGCCATCGACCGTGCCTACGAGAAGGGCATACCCGTCATCATCTTCGACCGCCGCACACGTTCCGACAAGTACACAGCCTACATCGGAGCCGACAACCGCGAGATAGGCACCACCTATGCCGAATATCTTGCCAGCGCCTTGCCCGACGGCAGCCGCATCCTTGAGCTGCGCGGACTCTCCTCCTCCTCGCCCGCCATCGAGCGCAGCGCGGGGTTCGACAGCGTTGTGTCGAAGCATCCTAACATAAATATTGTGGCAGACGTGAGTGCCGACTGGACCGAGCAGGGGGCCTACCGCGTTATCGACTCCTTGCTCTCTCATCCGCATCCCGCCTTCGACTGCCTCTTCGCCCACAACGACCGCATGGCTGTGGGCGCACGCCGCGCAGCCCAGAAACACGGACTCGACGTGAGCAAGATACGCTTCTGCGGCATCGACGCCATGCCCCAGAAGGGTGGCGGACTGCAGCTTGTCGACAACGGCACTCTCTTCGCCTCCTACATCTATCCAACGCGAGGCGACGCTGTGATGCAGCTTGCCGTGAACATACTCAAGGGACGAAAGTACGACCGCGAGAACCGCCTCTCCTCAGCCCTCGTCACCAGTGGCAACGCCCGCGTGCTGCTCATGCAGAACGACGAGACCGTGCGCCAGCAGGACCACCTGCTCAACCTGCGCTCGCGTGTGGACAAGGCTGCCAACGACTTCAACACCCAGCGCAACTATCTGCTCGTGCTCCTCGTCATCATCACTATGCTCATCGTTGCCTGCGCCTTGGCCATTAAGGCCTACGTGGCAAGAACACGCATCAACCTACAGCTCAAGGACTCCATGCGCCAGCAGCAGCAGATGACCGAGGACATGGAGCGCATGACCCAGACCCAGCTGCAGTTCTTCACCAACGTGAGCCACGAGCTGCGCACACCGCTCACCCTCATCGCCGGACCTACCGACCAGCTGCTCGAAGACCCCGCCGTGCGTGGACAGCAGCGCTCCATGCTCGAGATGGTGCAGCGCAACACGCGCATTCTCATACAGCTTGTGGGCGAGATACTCGACTTCCGCAAGGTGCAGAACAACAAGGCCACTCTGCAGCTCAACCGCTTCCGTCTGCAGGAGGAGCTTGGCAAATGGGCCGACGACTTCCGTGCCGTGGCTGCCCGACGCAAGATTTCGATTGATGTCGACACATCCGGTGTGCCCCACGACGCCCTGCTCATTGCCGACCGCGACAAGCTGGAGCACATCTACTTCAACCTCATGTCCAACGCCCTGAAGTACACCCCCGAGGGCGGAACCATCACCACGCGCCTGAAGCTCTGTTCCGGCCAATACACCATGACCGTGGCAGACACCGGCAAGGGCATTGCCCCCGAGGAACTGCCACGACTCTTCGAGCGGTTCTATCAGGCGCAAGGCTCCATTGGCGGCACGGGCATTGGTCTCTCGCTCGTCAAGGCCTACGTCGACCTGCATCATGGCGACATACACGCCGAGAGCCAACCGGGCAAGGGCACTACATTCACCGTCAGTCTGCCCGACTCGCAGCCGGGCTACGACCCGTCGAAGGACACCGCCGCCAACACCCAGGCACAACCGGACAAAGGACTCGTCGACGACAGTTACGCTCCCTCCGACACCGAGGCAGAGGCGCTTGCCGAGCGCATCGTCAACGCCGAGGACTTCGACAACGACCGCCCCTTGGTGCTTATCATCGACGACAACAACGGTATGCGCACATACCTGCGCTCCATACTCTCGCAAAAATACAATGTGGTGGAGGCTACCGACGGTAGGCAGGGTCTCGACAAGGCGCGCCGCTTTGTGCCCCAAGCCGTGGTGTGCGATGTGATGATGCCCGTGATGGATGGTTTGGAGTTTACGCGGCAGATGAAGGCCGACACAGCCACAAGCCACATCCCCGTGATACTGCTCACCGCACGCTCGCTCACCGAGCAGCGCGAGGAGGGCTACGCCATAGGAGCCGACTCCTACATCACCAAGCCCTTCTCAGGCTCAGTGCTGCTCGCCCGTGTCGACAATCTGCTCAAGTCGCGCGTCATGCTCCGCTCCATCTTCTCGGGCGGCAAGCAGGAGGCGGTGGAGGAGGAGCGTCTCGGACAGCCCGACCAAGGCTTTGTGTCACGTCTGCGCGAGATAATAAAGAGCAACCTCGGCGACTCCGACTTCACCATCGAGCGTCTTGGCGAGGAGATAGGTTTGTCGCGCGTGCAGCTCTACCGCAAGGTGAAGGCGCTCACGGGGCAGACCCCCGTGGAGCTTCTGCGCAAGGCACGCCTCGTGAAGGCCCGCCGTATGCTTGAGCAAACCGACAAGGCAGTGTCGGAAATAGCCTACGAAGTGGGGTTCACCTCGCCGTCGTATTTCAACAAGTGCTTTAAGGATGAGTTTGGTATCAGTCCGGGAACAGTTAGAGTTTGAATTTTGAGTTTTGAATTTTGAGTTTTGAATTATCGGCAAAGCCGATTTTGAGTTTTGAGTTTTGAATTTTGAATTGTCGGCAAGCCGATTTTGAGTTTTTGAGTTTTGAGTTTTGAATTATTAAATCACAATTCAAAATTGAATAATTCAAAATCGCCAACGGCGACAATTCAAAACTCAAAATTCAAAACTCAAAACTCCAAAGCCGACAATTCAAAACTCAAAACTCAAAACTCAAAATTCAATTAATCTACCTTAAAAAATCCGTCTTCATCTACATCATCACTACTGATATCTTCCGCTTTGCCTGCTTGGATGTATTGCGTCGACGATGTAGCTATCATACCTACAGTATCGATAGCGATAACATTGATTTGTGGTTTTTGATATTCCTTCTTTTCCATAATTGTTGTTATTTTTATTTGATTATAATTTTCTTAGTCTTTCCCGACTTCATTCTCACGATGTTCACACCCTTCTGTGGCTCATGGAGACGCTTACCGCTGAGGTCGTAGTATTCCGCCTCGGCATCGTTGAGCACGTCGAGCGCATCGGGAGTGTTGATGCCAGTTGTTGAGCCGTCAATGCGCATTGCGAGTCGGGCAGGGCCGCTTGCCGCATTGCCGTCGAGCCAAGCGCGGAACGGACTTACCTTGACGCCTTTCACAAGAGTCGAGCCATTCAGTTCAGCCACATTCCAGAAGCAGTCCTTTGATATCACATAACCGCTGTTGACTTCCTTTGTAGTGTAAGTGCCGTGGAATGTCATGCCGCCCACGTTTTGATCTGATATTGCCATCTTCAACTCTGCATTGTTAGCGCCAAATGTCAGCTTTGCTTCGGTGCCGTTGCGCTTTACCACGCATGGAGTTCCGGCTGCCACTGTTCCTTCTATGCGGCTCAGCACAAGCTCGTTGCCATCAATCTTGTCGATGGCATACAAGCGGTAAGACTCCTCGCCAGTCAGCGTCAATGAGTAAGGCAACACGAGTGTGCCCCAGTCGCTCGACATCTTGCGAGTGTAGGAAATCTCATTAACAGTGCCGCTTGCCTGGTCGCTGATATATGAGTCGTCGCTCAGACTGACTGCCTTCTCATTATAACCTAAGCTTCCCGATATACCTTCTGGTAATGACTGTAAGTTAACAGTCTTAATATTATTAGCGTTAAGAAAAACATTATAACCAATTTTTTTCAATGATTTAGGCAGCGTCACTTGTCCTGTTTCTGCATTTAGTTTTTTGCAACCATTAAATGCATGATTTCCAATTTCCGTCACCGAGGCAGGAATTTCAAGTTCTCCTGAAAGATTTCTACAATCCATAAAAGCTTGAGTAGGGATTACACTTAGAGTATTTGGCAACTCAAGTTTTGTAAAACCTTGACAACTCGTGAAAGCCGATTGTCCGATAGTTGTTACTGAGCTGGGTAATGTCAAAGATCCCGTAAAAGAACATCCGTAGAAAGCATATTCGCCAATCGCTTTTACACCATCAGGTATGACAAGGCTTCCTGAAAGACCCACACAACCTTTAAAAGCAGATCCGGGGATTGTAGTCAGAGCATCTGACAGCTTAAGTTTTGTAAAACTCTTACAGCCCCAGAAAGCCGATGTTCCGATAGTTGTTACTGAGCTGGGTAATGTCAAAGATCCCTTAAATCCAGTGCAATTGTAAAAAGCCCGTTCACCAATCTCTGTTACCGAATTAGGTATGACAAGGCTTCCTGAAAGACCCACACAATCATTAAAAGCAAACTCGGGGATAACACTCAGAGCATTTGACAACTCAAGAGATGTAAAATACTTACATTCCATGAAAGCTGTATTTCCGATATTTGTTAATGAGTTGGGCAATTTCAAAGTTCCCGTAAATCCTGAATTATAGAAAGCAGAGTCCCATATTTTTTCCAGTTTGTTTGGCAGCGTTAGAGTGCCATTTAATCCAGTGCAATCGGCAAACGCCATGATGCCAATCTCTTTTACCGAATTAGGTATGACAATGGCTCCTGTAAGATTTTTACAGTCACAGAATGCATAATCGGGAATTTTCGTAATCGGACCGTCAAACTCTATCACGCACTTGCCATCAACAACACTATGCGCCACGATGTTTGCACCAAATTGCTTTGGTTTTTTTGGTTCCACAATCTTGCCGTCGGAAGTTGTGTAACGGAAGAAGCTATGATTACAGTATTGGCAGACATCATCGGCGTTTAGCTTATGTCCAGTGGCAATATATGAAGTGGTAAGGCCGCAAATAGTGTCGGTTGTACTAAATCCGCGGGGTTTGAATGTCACATCATAGTTAGATAAACAAGTATGCTCGCTCTTTTCTATTCTAAGTTTATTATTATTCGTACTTCCCAATTTTTTGCGTTCGCCATTTTCACGCTTGTATACTATCCATTCGCCATTGTCAGATGCCGACTTATTATAGCCCTGCTTCTCCCACGATAGCTCCATATAGTTGAAAACAGGCTCCACCTTCAAATTGGCAGGACGAACGTATCCGCTGATGGTGTTGTCAAGTGTCCAATCCTCTTCATGGTCTTGTGAACTATAGTTTTCTTTGTTATACCATTTGCCCTTCACAGTTAGCTTATGGCCATAATAGGGGAATGAGCTGTTGAAGGAGAGCTTAAGATCGATGACGCATACATTATTATAAAAGCTTGAAGTGTTTGGGTTTATCTCCCCAACTTTAAGATTGCAGAATTTTGCTGTGCCTACAATTTTATTATCAACAATAATATCTGAAGTATTACCGACAGGCTTGCCTCTATAGGTTTTTTGATCATTTATAAATTTACGTCTATCGGTGACACCAGATATATTGCTCCACATGTCGTTAAGTTTTACTACTTGCTTGTCGTCGATGTAGAGATTTACATCACCTTTGAACCAGGCAGTCTCTTGTATAAGATCAGCATATGATGAATAATACCACATGTATAATTGTAGCGTGACCTCTGTGCCATTCGTCGTGACCTCTGTGTCATTCATTGTGTATGACACGGAATTGAGCTGTACAATAGGGTCGTAATTGGTTTTGGCAGCCGCCTTTCCCACGCCAGCCACACACAAGAACAGCGCCAGTAGCGTGTAGACTACTGCTCTGCCGAAATGTTTAGAATAAAGTTGTTTCATTGTTCTTATATTGTTTTGATTAATGTGATCAGGCGTTTAGTGGGTGCGAATTTACAACAAATATCCTTTGAAACCAAAAAAAGTGAGGGGTAAAAAGGGGTAAAAAGATAAAAAAGCAGGGGTAAAAAGGGGTAAAAAGCACGAAAAGTATCTGAGCGGAACCTCTTTTGGGATGTCTTTGGGTGTGGATTGCAGCAACAGAAAACTCCCGCCGGCTTCATGTGAGCCATGAAGCCGGCGGGAGCGTTTTTCAGTTAATTATCCTTCCGTACCATCGTCGCCGTCGCTGCCCGTAGTCGAGCCACCCGTAGTCGAGCCACCCGTTGTTGAGCCTCCCGTGGTGGAACCACCCGTTGTAGAGCCTCCCGTTGTAGAGCCTCCCGTTGTAGAGCCTCCCGTTGTAGAGCCACCCGTGGTAGAGCCGCCCGTGGTTGAGCCGCCCGTTGTAGAGCCTCCCGTAGTCGAGCCACCCGACGTGTCGGCTGCTTTCGACCTCTGTTTAATCACCTGGCGTTTGAAGTGGGTCACCTCAACGTTCACGTAGTCGATGAATGCCGCATAATCCTTGTCGCCGAACACGAGAGCGAATGCGTTCACCTTCTTCACCAGCATACGGTAGGCATCGTCGGTGGCAGCGCGCGCTGTCTTCAATGCTCCCACGTTGATGCCAATCTTCTCGTTGGTGCGCTGTAGGGTGAGTGTCCTCACGCGCTCGTTAGCCTCCTTCATTTTGGTGACAAACGGGGTCAATGCCAGCGTTGTCACCTGCTGGGCGTACTTGTTCTCGAGGTCGGAGATGAAGTTCACCAGCATACCCGTCTCCTTGTCAAGCTGGTCGGCAACGTTGATTCTGTAGTCCTTGATGTGCTGTGCGAGAATCTTGGCTGCCTGTGCCAATTCGGCGATTGGCATGGCGAGGAAGCCTTCCACCGCCTTCTTGTAGCCAGTATACAGCGAGTCGCGTTCGGAGTCGGCTTTTGTAATCTCGTCGGTGAGCAAGCTTTTTTGCGAGACTTTCAACACTTCATCCTCTTTGTCCACAGCCGCCTTGAATGCAGCCACTTCTTCAGCCGCCTTGTTCATAACAGCAGAGTCTGCCTCGGCACGTGCAAGGATGTTGGTAACAAACGTGAAATGTGCGCCGTTGTTCATGCGCCCCAAATAAATGTCATTAATCTCCTTCATAGTTATTAGGATTTTAGTTTGACATAAAGTTATGTGCGTCGTCGGAGTAAACCGATTGCGGTTGCTAAGATATAAAAATAAACGGAAACAGCATTACATTTTTATTAAAAACGGCAAGATTGCACGCACAATTCCTCCTTTTTGAAAAAAAACGGCAAGAT
>ERZ1026772.395-NODE-395-length-32491-cov-5.688679_pt1 | contig 32491 bp, 24 predicted proteins | sample MGYA00380124_ERZ1026772 | MGnify/ENA primary metagenome ERZ1026772 (study PRJEB33269, sample SAMEA4719760) | human gut metagenome | biome: human-associated habitat; feature: organic feature; material: feces | place: Cameroon | collected 2013-10 ...
TGGCGAGGGGGAATTATTCCCTGGCAACGCTGGGGGAACGGATAGCACCCACAGAATAAACCCCGTTAGGGGTTTCGGCGAGTAGCCCCCGGCAACGCCGGGGGTTAAGAAGCCCCCAATTCATAATAACCCCGTAGGGGTTTCCGAGATGACAAACGATGCCAAATACCTATTCACGAATCTATATTCATGACGTTTTTAATGAAAAATGCACGTTTTATGACGTTTAACCGGAAACCCCTACGGGGTTCAAATTGGGTGGTGCATCCCGTTTTCCCCCAGTAGCCGCCTATGGCGTCAACTGGGGGCTACTCGCCATAACCCCTACGGGGTTCAATTATTGACGCACGCCATGGCGGGCGTGATAGATTTTGCGAGGGGGAAATGACGCACGCCGCGGCGGGCGTGATAGATTTTGCGAGGGGGGATAGACGCCCGCAGAGCGGGCGTGAAGATATGTACGCAAAGCATTGATTTCATTATCTTTTCTATGCAAGCTAAAAAAAGTTCGAAAAAAAACCGTCACATTTTTTATTTCTCGCCATGATTAGAATGAGACGGGCGCACGGCGTTTCGGTTGTGGTTGACCGTTGCGATGTGCGTCGACACTTTGAGAGGTTATCATGGGCGTAAAAGACGTGAGGGAAAAGCACCTGTTTTCGAAGAACGACGTGTTTTCTTCGGTTTGGAATGAACTCGATGGCGATGGACCGCCGGAGGCGACGAGCGAGTCGTGGTTAGCACCCGACGATCTGAGCGAAGCATCGCCCGAGCTCAACGTAGTCGTCGACGACATCGTTTTGCATCGGTATCGCGATGTGTTCAAGTTGTGTAAAGACGAGTACGGGCTCAGCGTTGCGCTATTTGGTCTCGAAAACCAAACGAACGCCGAAATGGATATGGCAGTGCGCATCATGATCTACGATGCACTTGGATACTATGCGCAATTACAGGATCGCAAGCAGGGTAAAAAAGTCGTTCCGATATTTACGCGTGTGCTTTATTTTGGATACAATAGAAAATGGGGAGCGCCGCGCAAGCTCAGCGAGTTGTGCGTTGTGCCCCCCAAACTCGCATCGCGTTTCCACGATTACCACATCGAAGTGATCGAATTGGCGTGGCTCACCGATGAACAAATCGCACGGCTTACCGGCGATCTCAAAGTGTTGGCTGTGTTTTTGCGCAAGATGCGACTCAACCAGCTCGACGATTGGCCCGATATCGAAATCACCTACGTGCCCGAAGTGCTCGATTTACTCAAAGAGATCACGGGTCATAAACGATTCGAACAGGAAAAGTGCAATTTTACGAACCTTCAGCGGAGGATTAATATGTGCGAACTCTTTGAAAAACACGATTCGGCTTTGATCGAGAAAGGAAAAACTATCGGATTGGAAAAAGGAAGAGAGGAAGGAAAAAGAGAAGGAAGAGAAGAAGGAAAAAGAGAAGGCAGAAAAGAAGGCAGAAAAGAAGGAAAAAGAGAAGGCAAAAAAGAAGGAAAAGCTGAAATGGCTTCGGCGATAGCGCGGAATCTCATCGCCATGAGAATGTCGAAAGAAGCCGTTGCAAAAGCAACGGGGCTTTCGATCGATGAAGTTCAAGCTCTCGTGGCGAGTTAATGGGATTGGATGTGTTTCTGCGCGGAGGATTAATATGTGCGAACTCTTTGAAAAACACGATTCGGCTTTGATCGAGAAAGGAAAAACTATCGGATTGGAAAAAGGCAGAGAAGAAGGGAAAAGAGAAGGAAGAGAAGAAGGCAGAAAAGAAGGCAGAAAAGAAGGAAAAAGAGAAGGAAAAGCTGAAATGGCTTCGGCGATAGCTCGGAATCTCATCGCCATGAGGATGTCGAAAGAAGCCGTTGCAAAAGCAACGGGGCTTTCGGTCGATGAAGTTCAAGCTCTCATGGCGGGTTAATGGATTGGATGTGTTTCGGCCAATCGAGGCAGGGCGTATGCCAAAGGCATAGCCCTGCTGGCGCGGCGTATGCCCAACGGGCATAGACGCGCGGGCACGGCGTATGCGACTTGTCGCATAGCCTGCCCCAAAAAAGAGCAGGGCGTATGCCAAAGGCATAGCCCTGCTGGCGCGGCGTATGCCCAACGGGCATAGACGCGCGGGCACGGCGTATGCGACTTGTCGCATAGCCTGCCCCATTGAAATAGGCCAAAGAGTAGCTAGTAGACGACTTCCATGATGTCGCGACCGAGGGTTGAGATGAGCGAGACCATGGAGAGTTCGGCCTGGATGGCGGCGGTGATGTAGGCGATGGAGGCCGAGGCGACGGAGTTGCGAGCGTTGCTGACGTCGATGAAAGTCGAGGCGCCGTTTTCGTAGGATGCTTCGGTGAGTTGGAGCGCCTCGCGAGCGAGTTCGACTTGTCGTTTGGCGTTATCGACGTTGAAGATGGCGGAGTAGTATTCGCGTTTTGCCTTGCGGACTGCAGTTTTTGTCGACGCTTTTGTGCTTTCCATTGAGAGTTCGATTTCGAGGTTGGCGGCTTTTTGTGCGTCGAGTGCGCCGAATTTGGAGTAATCGAAGAGTGGGATCGAGGCGGCAAGTGCGAGAGTCCACGTCGAGGCGTCGGCACCGGCAGGCGATTTGAGGTCGTAGTTGTAGGAGAACTGGCCGGCGAGTGTGGGTAGGAAGCCCGAGATGGCGGCGTTGAGTCCGAGTTCGTTGACGTGTTGTGTCATGCGATTGATTTCGAGTGTTCGGTTGTTTTGGATGGCTTCGCGTTCGAGTTCTTCGTCGTTATCGAGGTTTGCGCCTTTGATGTGTGTGGGTTGTGGGACAGGTAGCCCGTCGTAGGCGATGAGGTTGGCGAGGGCGTCGCGCGCCGTTTCGTAAGACCAGATGGCGTCGATGAGTGCTTGTCGTTGTTTTTCGACGCCGAATTGCGCTTGGATGACCGAGAGTTTGACGTCGGCGCCGCGGTCGTAGCGGCCTTGTGCGAGGGAGAGCTGGTCGAGGGCGCTTTTGAGCTGGACGCGTTGGATTTTGACGACTTCGCCGCAGAGGAGAGCGGCGAGGTAGGCTTGTGCGACGCCTGCGAGGATTTGCTGCCGTCCGTTTTCGACGCCGAGTTTTGTGATTTCGACGGCTTCGTCGGCCATTCGGAGGTTAAACCAGCCGGCGACGTTGACGATCGAGAGCCCGACGGAAATGCCGAGTTGGACGGAGTCGATCGATTTGACCGAGTTTCCCGAGGATTGCTGAACCGATTGCAGAGGTGCGCCAACGGCTTGAGCGAGTTGTCCGAGCTGACCACCGAGGTTGGGGTCGACTTTAGAGAGGGATTCGGCGGCGCTGCCCAAGCCTTGAGCCAATGCGCCGAGCGATTCGTAGGCGGGTTGGACGGCCGATTTCATAGCCGATCCCATGCTGCTGGCCGTGGCATTGTTGTAGACGTGGGCGTAGGTGACCGATGCCGAGATACTTGGCAAGAGGAGGGCCCAAGCTTGTTTGAGCTGTGCGTTTGCCGAATCGATTTTGACGCGAGCCGTCGCCAAATCGCGGTTGTTGTCGTCGGCGAGTAGCAGGGCTTCGCGCAGTGTGATGGGGTCGCCGGGCTTGATTTGATTGAGCTCGGAGATTTGTTCGACTTGCGCGTCGAGAGCGGCTTCGCCGGGTAGCGATTGCTGAAGCGACGGATGTTCTTTTGGGGCTGGGATGGGGTTTTGGTGCGTCTGTTCGAGGACAGATCGCGCCGCTTCGGTCTTTTTCGTCGTGAGATCGCTGACTTCAGGATTGATGACGACGGGGTCGTAGAGCGCGCCGTTTTCGGCGGCGTTTGCCTCGGCATTGTGCACGTTGGCGTTGATATCTTTATAGGAGAGAGTATCGAGCGCCGGCGGCGCCGACGGTGTGACTGTCGGGAGCGCGTCTTGGGCATAGCCATCGACTGCCGTCGCCGCAGTGGCGGCGGCAAATAGCGACGAAATCAGAAGTGCTTTTGTGAATGATTTCATGAGTAAAACTCCTATTACCGATGGACTATGCTTTTGCAGGTGCTGGGGCTTGCGCAGCTTGTGCCTGAGGTGCTGGGTCTTGCGCGGCAGGGGCTTGGGGTTGAATGGGCGCAAGGTGATCTTGTTCATCTTCGTATTCGGTGACTTCGTGAACTTTGGGTGCGAAGAAGGAATACATGATGGGGACGAAGAAGAGGGTGAAGACCGTGGCGACCGAGAGACCACCGATGACGGCGGTACCCATGCCAGCCCAAGCCTCAGATCCTTCGCCCAATTCCAGGGCGAGCGGAATCATCGAGAGAACCGTCGTGAGCGTCGTCATCATGACGGGACGCATACGCGTACGAGCAGCGTTGACAATAGCGGTATTCTTATCCATGCCGCGCTCGCGGTTCTGGTTCGCGGCATCGACCATGACGATACCGTTATTGACGACGATACCGACGAGCATGATCAAACCGATGAGGCCCGACATATCGAGGGTGCGCCCGGAGATGAGGAATGCGCCCGCAACGCCGATAAATGCCAAGGGAACGGTGAGCAAGACGATGAACGGCTCGCGATAAGACTCGAACTGCGATGCCATGACCATGTAGACCAAGAGAATCGAGATGAAAAGTGCAATACCGAGGTATTTAAACGAATCGGTGAAGTTTTCGGCAGTACCCGAAATGTTGTAGTACCAATCGAAACCGCGTTCTTCGCGATCGGCTTTCGACATTTGGTTGAGCATTTCTTTGACCTCGGTAATCGTCTTCTGCATGTCTTTTTTGACGACATTGCCATTTTCATCGACGTAGCTGTTGGTCAAGGTGAGGCTGACCTTTTGGTAACGTTCTTGGTTTTTGCGTTCGATAGCCGTCGGAGCGAGGTTTTCGTAGACGTGTGCGACAGTCGAGAGTGGGACGATATCGCCCGAGTTCGTTTGAATCGGCATATTTTCGACTTGGTGGACGTCATTTCGGAACGACCGGTCGTATCGCACGACGATATCGTATTCGTCGCCTTGATCGAGGTAATAGCTGGCGGTCACGCCGCGGAAGAAGATCGTCAGGAGGCTGCCGACGCTAGCGGTATTGAGTCCGAGTTCCGACATCTTTTGGCGATCGAAATCGACTTGGATTTGCGGTTTCTGTTCGTCGACCGAGAGCTTGACTTCGGAGATATCGGGGCGAGCGAGCATGGCACGCTGAATGCGATTGGTGACTTTGCGAGTTTCTTGGATGTCGTCGTTATAGACTTCGATATCGATATCGCCGCCCGAACCACCGCCCGCTTGGCGACCGGTGACTTGATATGTAATGCCGGGGACATCTTTGAGTGCGACGCGGACTTCGTCCATGATTTGCGTAATGCCGTGATTGGGGCGGAAGCGCGGTTTGACGAGCGGAATGCGGATCTTACCCGTATTAACGCCGTTGGAGAAGATGGCGCTCATGCCGGAATCGGACGAACCGACGTCGATGTTGATCATCTTGCGTTCTTCGGGCGGAATGACGACTTTGATGCGTTCGAGGCATTCTTGGACGATGTCGTAAGTCGAACGGGAGTCGTTGCCCATTTCGGTCGTGATGCTGACGCTGAGCATCGAGTCGTCGCTTTGGGGCATGAATTCCATGGGAATTTTCGTGCTACCCAAGATCGACAAGGCGAAGAGCACGACGACACCGCCCGTCACGATGAAGCGGTGGCGAATACACAATCGCAGATAGTTTTCGTAGCCGCGACGCATGCGGTTCATGAACGATTTTTGTTCTTTTTCAGAAAGCGACGAGAGATCGTCGACTTCTTTACCCGAGTTTTCGGCGACGACTTTGTCGAATTTCGGGCTCTTGAGCAAATAGTACGACAACATCGGGACGAACGTGATGGCGACGACGAGCGAAACCGTGAGTGCGCCGCAGATGACGAGCGACATATCGCGGAACATCATGCCGGCGATGCCAGGGACGAAGAGAATGGGCAAGAATACGGCGATCGTCGTCAACGTCGATGCCGTGATGGCCATCATGATTTCGCGCGCCCCCTTGACGCACGATTGGAACGCCGTATCGCCTTCTTCGCGGTGGCGGAAGATGTTTTCGAGGGTGACGATGGCGTTATCGACGAGCATACCGACGGCCAATGCCAAACCAGCCATCGAAATGACGTTGAGCGTCATGCCCATCGACGACATGAAGGCAAACGTCGCCATCATCGATGTCGGAATTGCCGTCGCGACGATGAGCGATGTCGTAATGCTCCTGAAGAAGGCGAGCAAGACGAAGAAGACGATGACAATGGCGAGAACACACGTTTCTTTGAGGTTGTTAATCGAGCTTTCGATGTATTCGGATTGGTCGTTAATAATATTGTAGGAAAGCCCATCTTCTTCGGCGATGATTTCGGGGAGTTTATTGAGCACGCCTTTTGCAGCCTCGACCGTATTGGCCCCCGATTGCTTGCTCACGATGAGCATGATGCTCGATTTTCCATTCGTTTCGACGTAACGACGCGATTCGGCAACGGTATCGTCGATTTCTGCAACGTCTCTGAGGCGGATGGGAATCATCGCCCCCGTATCGCTACGACCAGCGCTCAAGAGGATTTCGCCGATTTCTTCGACCGTTTTGTATTTACCCGACGATTGGATACTCAGATCCATGCCCGATGCTTCGATGTAACCACCAACGGATTGTTTGTTTTCGGCGGCGATCATCTGGACGATAGTCGTCGGCGCAATTCGATAAGCTTCGAGTTTTTTCGGATCGAGTCGAATGTGGATTTGCCGCTCTTCGCCGCCGCCGACTTCGACCGACGAAATGCCCTCGACGCGTTCGAGTTTGGGCTTTAAGCGGTCTTTGGCGATTTGTCGCAACTCCGATGTCGGCAAATCGGCCACGATGTTAAACATGACGATGGGCTGCATCGACGGGTCCATCGCGATGACGATTGGCGCATCGGCGTCGTCGGGCAGGGTGCCCTTGACGAGATCGAGCTTATTGCGCGTATCGATCTCGGCTTGGTTCATATCGTAGCCCCAGTCGAATTCGAGCATGACGATGCCGACGTTTTCTTTCGAATTCGACATGACGTTTTTAACGCCCGTGACCGAGACGACTGTCTCTTCGATGGGGCGCGATACGAGCGTCTCGATATCGGCTGGGCTGGCTCCAATATACGTCGTCATGACGAGTATATAGGGAATCTCCATATCGGGATAGAGATCGAGCTGAAGCCTAAAGAAGGAAAATATACCAAATGCAATGACGAGTGTATAAAACATCGTCATCGTGACGCGGTGTTTGACGGAGTAACCAGGAACACTCATGGTTTAACCTCAGATTCTGATAATTGACCGATATACCGAGTTGCAAACGCACCTACATGCACGCACTCGCACTCCCACATAAGACAATACTCAACGACGATTTATTCAATTTCTACGCAATCTCGATGCGCCTTATTTATTCATAAAAATCGCACAAAAATGCACAAAAATCTTCGCTCTACCCTACTCGATTTCTGGCTCCGAAATCCGTTCAAATCCAGACCCGAAATCCGTTCAAGTCAAAACCTGAAATCCGTTCAAGTTCAGGCCCTGCGAGCGACAAATCGAATTCAACTAAGCGCCGTTGATCAAAAAAAGGCGCGCAACGACACTGTTTCCAGACGTCTGCGCGCCATATCAATCGACCTGTATCGACGACCTACGATCCTTCTGCGACGTTGACGGTTTTCGTCGCAGCCACGGCTTCGGTCTTCGAACGATTCGTCACGTCTCGGACCGTATCGCCATCGCGCAACGAGTGGTGCCCACGGACGATGAGTTTTTCACCCGCTTTGAGACCGCTCAAAATCTCGACGATATCGCCATTGCGCTCGCCAACTTGGACAACGCGAGCCGATGCCGTCATATCGTCGTTGAGGACGAAGACTCGGCGCAATGTCTGGCCAGCGACTTGCTGTTCCAAGAGTTCGGGCACGAGCAATAACGCCTTGGGCGATACGACGATCGCATCATTGGTCGCATCGAGCGACAATTCCGCTTTCGTATACATACCCGGTTTGAAGCGATACAAACCCGTTTCGTCATTTTTGACATTGGTAAATTCGGCTTCGACTGTATTCGTGCGCGATGTCGAATTGACATAGGGCATGATACGCGTAATCTTCGCCGTCGTGACTTCACCCGGATAAGCATCGAAACGCAAGCGAACGTCTTGGCCGAGTTTGAGATAGGGCACGTCTTCTTCGGTAATGTTGAGCGTGACTTTGAGCGTCGCCATATCGAGGAGTACGCACAGAGCCATTGCCGAAGAAGCGATATCGCCGACTTCCGACGTCTTCTGGCTAATGACGCCATCGATCGGCGCCACAACGCGAGCATAATCGAGCCCGAGTTTCGACTGCTCTTGCATCGCCAAAAGCTGCTGCTTCGAAGCCATCAACGTCACGACGGCATCTTGAGCTTTATCGTAGTTCTGACGACTCACGATATTCGATTCATACATGCTCTGAACGCGCTTGAGTTCGCGCTCAGCGGCTTTGAGCTGGGCATCGACGCTCTTGATCTGGGCGCCTATCGCATCGAGTCCTTTACGGCTCACTTCGTTGCGAATCTCGGCAATCATCTGCCCCTTCTGGACGTAATCGCCATTCTCCCAAGGGAACTTCAAAATGCGTTCCGATGCCAACGGAATGACTTTGACCTGCTTCGCCGCCGAAACGTTGCCGACATAAGTGCGCTCGCGCGTAAAGCCCGATTGGCGAACGGTTTCGGTCTCGACCGCCACTTCGTTCACTTGGTCGCTCATCGCACCCGACTTCTCTTCTTCTTTTTTGGAACAAGAAACACTAGCCAAGGAAAGCAAAAAAACCATGCCTAAAAGGCATATCTTACGAATTGACATACGCATATCTGTATCTCCGTTATCTTCATCCCCCATTCGGTGATGTGTAAGATATTTTGGCAATCATTTCAATCGCCAAATCGGCATGTGTGCCTGTGTGGGCGTAACGAAATCTTTCACATACCGCGATTGTAACCTCACGCAATGGCGAAATATTCCACGACATTTCGATAATATTTCGACAAATCCGCGCGCGGATCGGGGCGTATAAACGCAAAACCGCCGACTTTATTCACAGATGCTTTTTAGAGATCATGCGCACGCAACCATAAGCCCTCATCGAACGACGATGCATCGACCACTTCGCTTGGCGTCGTATAACGCCGTATCGGCACGAGAATTCACGCGCACGCACCAGAATGCCCCTAATCGAGCGACGATGCATCGTCTTGGAAGAGGCAAACGCGATTTCGCCCACTTCGCTTGGCGTCGTATAACGCCGTATCGGCACGATGGAACAGCTGTTCAAAATCATCGCTCGAGGCAACGATTCCGACGCCCGCGCTCACCGTCACCTCGCCCGGTTCAAAATCGGCAAACGCCGTCTGCTCGACGCGCTGGCGCAACTTTTCGGCCGCTCGCACCGCCCCTTCGGGCGTCGTCTCTCCCGTCAAAAGCACGACGAATTCCTCGCCACCATACCGCGCCACCATATCGCCCTCGCGCGTATTCTCTCGCAAAAGCTGCGCAAACTGCCGCAAAACCTTGTCGCCGCACTCATGGCCATATACGTCGTTACATCGCTTAAAAAAGTCGATGTCGAACACGATCATCGCCAACGCTCGTTGCAATCGCTTCGAACGGATAAACTCCCCGTGCAAATACTTCTCATAATAGCGACGGTTGAATACGCCTGTGAGCCCGTCGAGTTGCGCCATTTCCTTGAGCCGCTTATAGAGCAAGGCACGCTCGAGCGCAATCGAAGCCAGATTGGCGACGCCGCTCAAACCGCGCATTTCTTCGGCATTGATGATGCGCTGATTATAATAGTTATCGGTGAGTATGACGCCAAAGACCTCGTCTTTGAGCATGATGGGAACGCAAGCAAAATTGCGGAAAGTCAAAAACCGCCCCGTCACCCAATCGTGATACGACGCCTCGACACCATTGATAAAGAACGGCAAACGCGTCGCAACGCAATGCGATATGATGTCGACGAGCTCGTAATGCATGGCATTCATCGACTCCATTGCATGCGCCTCGTCGATCTTGAACGAAAACCCAAACAACTGCCCCGACAAATGCTGCGGCTGCGTCGAATTCTGGCTATATCGGTTCAAAAGCGTCTGCAAATTGAGCTTCTCGGCTTTTATCCCCTCCCAAATGCGATGCGCCTCTTCGCCACTCCCAGGCCCCGCACTGCGCGATACGCGCAACTCATTGCGCCTATCCCACGCCAAAAACAAAATGGCGCGGTTGAAGTTCAAGCCATCGCCGTGCGTTATCCCCGACAAAATGATGTACAAAATCCGGTCGAGTTCGACGGTCTGCAACATCGCACGCGTAACGACCAACTGAAACGACAATTCCTTAATCGCCGCCGATTCCGTCGCCTCCGGGTAATATGGCTCTTCGTCGTGCGATTCAAACCGCACGTTGAGACTGCTGTCAGAATAATCCGACAATTCGACCTCTCTACTTCGTGCAAAATCCATCGGCGCCAAAACGCCTCAAAGACATAATCCTGCGAAATACCGCCCCAAACACCTGCCCCAACCGGGCTCCCCACCTAAGCCCTAAATACCTCATGCCCGTCCCAGAATGCCCAAATACCTGCTCAAAACGGCCGACTCTAGAACAAATATATCGCCCTCTAGAGCGGCTTCGTCAACAACGCCTTGATCTTTTCAAAAAACGATTTCGGTTTCTCAGAAGCCTCTTTCGCCTTCTGCGCGCGCTCTTCCATCAGTCGAACTTCGCGTTGCGCCTGCAAATTCTCGGCGTTTATCTTCAATGCCTCTTTATAGCACGCCAATGCCTTGTCGTTGTCGCCCTCGAGCTTCTCGATGTCGCCCAAATAGACGTGCAAAAAATCGGCATATTCCATCACCTTGGCCGCCTCTTCGATGACGCTGCGAATCTCCTCGACTTCGATCCGTTTTCGCCGCCCCGAAGCGTCGACATCCATCAACATAAATTGCACATAAGCGAGTCGCGCCCGAATTTCCATCGATTTTTTGTCGAGTTTCTGTGCTTTCTCCAACTTCTGCAACGCAATCGCGAATTCTCCGCGTTCCATCAATGCGCGCGCCTGCGACAACGCCTGCTCACACTCAAAAACATCGGCAATGTCGATATGCGCATCGGCCTCAAACGCCCCCCCGCCATGCAAACGCTCGATATACAGCTTGCGCTTCGCCTCTTTCCCGATGTTATCGTACGCCGCTCGCAACCGCCGATTCACATCATCGATCGCCTCGCGCGACTCCGCATCGACCACATGATGAAAAAAATCCGCACCATACAACTTGATGAGCCCAAAATACGCACTCCGAACGGCCGCATCATCGGCACTCTCCTCGACGCCAAGCAATTCAAAATCGTTCTTATCCGCCATCGTTTCGCGGAACTGCTTCAATCCTTCGAGCTTCGTATTGGTGTCCATCTTCATCCCTACAGCCAACGGTCACCGACTCTCGGCGACTCCAACAGTTTAGCCCTTATCACATCTCGATCCAATAGTGGCATTTTTTTGCATTTTCGGTGCCTATGCCTCTGGGCATACGGCACCGTGGCGCCCTATCGCCTATCGGCGATACGGGCTCTGGCTGCGCTATTTCGCGCGCATGCGCTCAATACGCTCCGCTTTCGGCGCCTATGCCTCTGGGCATACGGCACCGTGGCGCCCGTAGGGCGCGAATTGATGGCGATCCCTAATTGACGGGCACTTGGACGACCATAAAATCGGCATCCGACTTGACGACAACTGGGATTTGCGTCGATTTGCCATTATCGGCCGTCACGACGAAATCGAGCTTAGCGCCTTTGGGCTGATTCCGATACACGTATGGCAAATCGCCCAATTTCAATAGCGATCCATCGGCCAACGACGTCAAATAGAGCGTCGTCTTGCCCTGCCCTGCCGACGTAAACAAAATATCGACGCCATCTTGGACTTGTGGCACGATTTCGGGAATGGCAAACAAATCGATAGGGCGATAGACGCGAGCGATGTGATACGTCGCAAAGATGGCAATCGCAAACGACGCCGCAATGATGGCAAAAAAGATGTGAACCGACCACTTCGATTTGAGTTTGAGCTTTTTCTGTCGCTTTTCGGGAGCTTTGAGCTGGCGCGGCGCAAGCCAAGCTTTTTCGGCAATCCGTGCATTCTCGCGCGATTCCGCATCGCATGCTGCGGCAAAATCGGCCAGAAATTCCGCCACACTATCTTGGCGCGGCGCATTGAGATACCGCATCACTGTGTCCGAAATGGCCGGAGCAATATCGACTCTTCGCCCGATCTCAATCGGGCTAGCTTGCGATAAATCGAGCGCAACCGTCGCCAAATCGGCATCTTCGCCAAAATACGGATGCGCCGCGCACAACGCTTCGTAGATAATCGCCGCCACGTCGTAGACGTCTTCGCACATGCCCTCGGGCGCATCGCTCTCGACATCGGCACACGCACCGATATCTTGAACGCCATCGCGTTCCGCGGCGCTATCGCTTGCCAAATGGCTCAACGTCGCCGACGATGGGTCTGGCTCCGTTGCCGTTTCTGCACCCTGTGCCGGCATCGAATCGGTCGATTCATCGCGCTGAATCACATCGGCATACGCCCATGGCGGAATATGACGCGCCAAATCGGGCGTCACCATTACCCCTTCGAGCGATTGTATTTCCCGACGCGTCAGACCTATTCCAAGCGGTCCTAGGGCTATCGTAAATCGCTCCGTATCGGTCAAAAATATCTGGTTTGCATCGAGACAAAGCTTGCGAAACCCAGCTCTATGCGCCGTCGTCACGACGCCGGCGAGCTGATCGAGCAGGCGCAAAGCCTGCCAAGGCGCCGCCGGACCATTTGCCGTCAACCAAGCCTTGAGCGTAATGGCGCTAAACGCATCGGTGACGAGAAAGTTCTGACCTTCGGTCGTGCCATAGTCTAGGCAGCGCAATATGGCTGGCGATTCGATTTGCCGATTGAGCAATAGCGCCTGATCGAGACGCTTCGCCGTCGACTCGGGCACGATTGCGCGATATTCGGTCATCCACACCGCCATCTGATGGCCAAACGGTTGCTCATCGGCTCGATAAACCGTTATCAACGGAAGCCGACGCGATACTCCGACGATGTCGTAATAGTGCTGTAATGCCAGCGTCGTGCCCTCAAACGATTGAGCCTTCTGATTCATATTGCGCGTTTCCCTCGCCATGCCACAAGCCCCTAACCCATTAATCGACGAGGATCTTCAGCGACGGCGTCAACGCCATCGCATAATCGCGTAGCGTCACGAGCAATACATAGCGACCCGCATCTGCCGGGCTATCGTATATGCCCGTATCTTTCAAAATACCGGGCACGAAATTCCACGGCTTCTTGATCACGTCTTCTTCGACGACGACGGGCAAAACGCCCCAATAAAGCCCCATTCGCGAGCAAATCCGCCTATCCATACTCATGGCGATAATCGGTGCAGGCGGGCGCTCGGCAGAAATCATCCGAGCCGTCGTCCCAGTCTTCGCACAAACGGCAATCGCCTTGGCATTGAGTTCGCGAGCCATCTTCGACGCCGATCGCGCCAATCCCTCGAGTATCTGGCTATCCATATTCGACTCGCTGTCGGCCAAATGCTCATGCGCCACGAGCGACAAAAAGCGATCGGAATGCGACTGATACCCCTCGATCATGCGCACAATTTTATTCATCATTTTAACGGCTTCGACGGGGTATTTCCCAACCGACGTTTCGCCCGAAAGCATGACCGCATCGGCACCTGCCATGGCCGCCCAAGCGACATCGGTGACCTCGGCTCGCGTCGGCATGCCCGAGCTAATCATCGATTCGAGCATCTGCGTCGCCACCACGACCGGTTTATTGGCATCGATCGCCATTCGCGTGAGCTCGCGCTGAATGAGCGGGATTTCTTCTTCGGGCATCTCGACGCCCAAATCGCCACGCGCAATCATTATCGCATCAGAGGCCTCGATAATCGCCTCGATATTCTTAATCGCCTCGGGCTTTTCGATCTTCGACATCACAGGTATATCGACGCCCTGAGCCCGAATAAATTCCTTGACTTCGAGCACTTCTTCGGCCGTGCGCACAAACGATATCGCAATGTAATCGACGCCCAATTGGCAAGCTAAAATGCAATCTTCTCTATCTTTTTCGGTAAACGATGGCGTCGAAATCTCGACGTTTGGCAAGTTTATCCCCTTGCGATCCGAGATAACGCCACCGCGAACGACTGTGCAGACGATCTCGGTTCCATCGACGCTATCGACGCGCAATTCGCGCGTTCCATCGGCCATGAGTATCGAATCCCCTGGCTTGACATCGCGAGCAAGACCCTCGTATTCACTCGGAATGAGCCCTTCATGCCCTTGAACTTTGCGCACCGTCAACGTCACTTGCGTCCCTTCGACGATTTCGATCGAACCATTTTCGAAGTGACCCACGCGAATCTTCGGACCACACAAATCGCCCAAAATCGCCACATTGCGACCGCTACGCGCTATCGCCTCGCGGATACGGCGATAACTCTCGGCATGCGATTCGTGCGTTCCATGCGAAAAATTGAGACGGAAGACGTCGACGCCCGCCGCGATCATCGCATCGAGAACTTCGGGCGTCGACGTCGCCGGACCCTGAGTCGCCACGATCTTCGTCCTGCGGAAACTGAGCAATTGATTGTTAAAACGCATTCTATCCATAAATTCGAGCTCCTATCTCGTTATCATTACCCAAAAATACACTCCAAAGCGAGGCCTTGAGCGATGCAAAAATGTATTGCCAAAACCTACACCAAAACAAAAAAATCGCCGAATTTTATTTCTCCATTGCCTCGAGATCGAAATATTCGACGTTCTCATCGACGACGACCATCGCCGAAACAGGCGTATTCTTCGTAGCAATTTCGACGAGTTCATCGCCTTTTTTTTGGTAAACATGCCATTGTGTCAAGTTGACGTCTTCGATAATGGCGATTGCCAAATACCCTTCCGGCTTGAGCTGATCGAAATACGCCTTGGGTATGCCTTTCAAACTCGCCGTCACCAATATGGCATCGTAGGGGGCATGTCGTTCCCATCCCACGATCCCATCGCCCGTGCGTATGCTAACATTCGCAATATTCAACCGATCGATCCATTGCCGAGCGATTTCCGACAAATACTCTACCCATTCGACCGTATAGACTTTGGCGACGAGACGGCTCAATACTGCCGCAAAATACCCCGTTCCCGTGCCGATTTCCAAGACATTCGCCGTCGGACGCATGGGAATACGCGTCAATAAAAAGGCGATATCCGACAGCTTGAGCGTCATTTGCCCACTCCCAATCGGCAATGCCAAATCGTCATAAGTCCGGTGCCGTGCCGCTTCGGTCACAAATACGGCCCGCGGCACCGAATAAATCGCCTCGATCTGGTCGGGCGTCAACTCCGGATACGCGCTCAATAACGCCGTTCGCGACTTCTCTTGCGCCTCGGGCATCTGCGAAAACACCGTCTTATACGTCGGCACGACCATCTGATTCGATTCGCTTGCGCAACCAAACTGCACGCAAACACTCGCCAACAAGGCGATCACCACGATATTGCTCCGCATCGATGCACCTCTGTTCACCCTATTCGACTTGCCCACAAAGTGCCTGCGACTTGCGCTGCCGAAACTCGTCGATTAACGCCGATTGTCCCGTCATCTTCAAATAATATGCCGTCATATTGGGCGTTTCTTCGCTCTGGCATATTTCATCGATCTCACTACGCGATACGTCGGCAACGCATTTTCCATGGTGGAGGATAAAAAAGCGCGTACAAAGATCGTGCAACATCTCCAATATATGGCTCGATATCAATATCGATCTGCCCGACTCGACATAAGTTCGAAGATAATTCCCTATCTTAAACGTGCTCTCCGGATCCAGCCCGACAAACGACTCATCGAGCACGACGAGCTTCGGATTCCCTATCAACGCCCCTGCCATGGCCATTTTTCGAGCCATACCGCCAGAATACTCGCGAATCATGCGATGGCGAACGTCTTTGAGATCGCAGAGATCGAGCAAAAACTCGATCGATGAGACCATATCATCGGGGGCAACCTCGCGAATTCGACCGGCTAAAGTCAAAAACTCTTCGCCCGTGAGGTATTGATACAAAGCGAGGTCTTGCGAAACGTAGCCAAGATGCTTGCGAGCCTCGATCGGATTCGTGGCAACATCTTGCCCCATAATCGACACCGAACCGCTATCGATCTTCGTCAATCCTGCAATCGCACGCATCGTCGTCGATTTCCCCGCGCCATTCTGACCGATAAATGCCACCGCCTCTCCGGCGCCTATCTTCATCGACAATTCGTCGACGGCGCGCTTCTTTCCAAACGATTTCACCATCTCGTCGATCGATAAAACATCGAGCACTTTATCCGATGATTGTATTTCCATAGCCAATTACCTTCGTCTTCTCGCTTATCTCGATTTCTACAATTCTCGAACACTCTTCTACAATTCTCGAACACTCTTTACACTTTAACCCATCGCTTGCCATGCGTTCGCCATCTACAAAACGACGAAAATTAAAAATATCCCTGCTAATCCGTAATTCAATTTCATCATCGTCGAATAATTGCGAATTTTCTGCGATAATAAACTCATTCCCAACCCCATCACTGCCGATAATCCAACGCACATCGCAAACATCCAGCAACCGCCCGCAAACCCCATCTGCATGCCAAATGGAACGGCGACTGCCGCGCCCAATGCAAAACACGGCATAGCCATGATTTGCAAACACGCCATCACGCGCGATTTAGCACACGTCGACTCAGAAATCGCAAACGCATCGAATGCACCGCTATAGAGCGCTGGTTCGAGCAGCGAAACCCACGGCTTCGAAAAGAGCAATATCACGACGGGCGCGATACACGGCAAACACAGCTGCTCCAACGATGCAGGCACCTGCGACAAATAAATCCCCATGATCAGGGCAAATGTCACGACGAGGAGATTTGCCATGCCATGACGCCGGCGATATTGCTCCACCCATCCCAATCGAAGTGCCCCAGCCAGCGGGGCTTTGAGCATCTTCTCGGCACATTTGCCGTCTAAGAAAGCATAATCGCCATTGATGACGATGCTATCGATATCGCGAAACGATGCATAAACGGCGTAGTATCGGCGCTTAAACATATAGCGAGCATAGATCCAAGCCACGACCGTCACCACGCCGACGATCCCAAGCGCCGTTATCGCGGCATTGGCATAATTGGGCTTGAGCAATGCCTCCGCCAACAGCTTGAGCATGAGGTTGAGCATGAGCGATACAGCCAAGGCAATCGCCGGCGCCGTGCTAAATGCCATCGATTGCGACCCCGATACCTCGGTCGCTTGCGATACCTGATTCCCCACATACATCGTTATCGCCGCCGACACGATACCACACACGCCTAGCCCTATCGGGAATATCGCCATCACTAGGGCAAAAACGCTCGGATTCTCGAGCAAATGCGCTCCCCAAAACGCCATATAAACGCCCGAAACTGCACCAATCGCTCGAAAAACTCGCCCCATCTGAAAATCGAATAAACGCAATGGGGCTACGGGGAACGACGACAATAACCGAGATTCGCGACTGCGAAACAAAACATCGGTGATGATAAACGTCAAAAAAGCCGATGCCATCGACGTCAACCAAAACGCGACTTCGAGCATCGATCCACCAGGATGCTCGCCCGTTATCGACGATAAATCGATAACCATCAACGACGATAGAATAAAAATCAGAATTAAGCCGATGAAATAAGATAAAATTACCTTCATCGGCACTTTTCTTCGAAGAATATTTAATGCGTTACTCAAATTTCCCCCTCTCGGGTACACCATCACTCATCACGCCAAATCGCCAGCCCCCGGCTCCCCCATTACTCGCGCATTTGTGCCCGCCCAGCCCGATTGAGAACTCGCGGATATTGCGTCGGCACGTTTTCGCCGTCATCGGTTCGCTGTACGTATGCCGGACGCGGACCATTTTTCTTGCCCAAAACGCATTCGATCTCGCGTTCTATCGACAATATGCGGCGTTCGGCCAATCGCGCCAGCTGCGGATCGGGGTTTTGGCGCAAAAACACGCCGTAATGTTGATGCGCCAACTCGTATTGCCCACTTCGATAGGCCTCTTCCGCCAAATCGAAATGCGAAACTCGACGCTCGGGCACATCTTCACATCCCATCGACACCAACGCGCCCATACATAACCCCACCACTATGCCGTATTCGATCACTTTGGTCATGATAAACTCAAACAAGCCTCAAATCTCTCTTCGTGCCCCATACCTTCCCCCCCGTGCTCCACCATCGATATGAAAGCAATCGAGGCTCGTGCAACCGCCAGAATTTAATCTGCTTTGCCCAAAAATGCGAAGAGAAATCTCCGAGCGAAAAATAAAAGAGACGTTGCCTTTTCAAATGGGCTAGACTATAAAGCGCAATGTAGGTGTGCGTAGCACACCGCTCACTTTTTCGCGGAACTAAGCCGGCGTATCATGTTCACACACATTGTGTCTTAAGTCGGTTTTAGTTTTTGACCTACATATATATCGATGCTAGAATTAGCCTTTCAATACGATACAGGTGCAAAGAGCACTTGGAGAAACACGATGAATTGCGCAGATACGGGAGCAGTAATGCAAGACAAACGCGCTATGCTCTTAAAATCTTATGAGGAAGGGAACAGGGAGTTTTGCGGATGGCAACTCGACGGCATCAATTTGTCGAATTGCATCCTCGACGACATCGATCTCTCGCGAGCGAGTCTCGTTGGAGCCAATCTCCGTTCGGCGAGCATGAAATCGTCGATTTTGACCGAAGCCAAACTGTCGCAAGCATCGCTCTCGCGCGCCAACCTTTCCAAAGCCGACATATCGCGAGCCGACTTCACCAACACCGACCTCGTCGGCATCGATTTGCGCAAATCGATCGCGCGAGCGACCAATTTCACTCACGCACTCATGTTGCGCTCACGCCTCGACGACGCCGACTGCCTCGGCGCCATCATGATCGACATCAACGCCACTGCCGCTCGCATGGAATCGGCAAATCTCGAATGCGTCGATTTTTCGGGCGCCGCCATGATGAATTGCGTCCTTACTGGAGCCAGCTGTTCGTGGGCAAATATGACCGATACTCGGCTCAATTGGGCGCAAATGAGCTGGTGCAAGCTCGAAGCCGCCGACCTCGAACAAGCCAACCTCACCGGCGCAAACTTGCGCGGCGCCAATCTCAGCTTCGCTAACCTCGATCAAGCCATACTCACCGGCGCCGACCTCTACTTCGCCAATATCTCGGGCGCTCTCGTCCCCGCCGATATTCAACCCGCCCGCGTCGCCTCTCTCCGACTCACCAACCAAACTTTCACCCGCTCGAATTGGAGCAAAAAAACGCTCTACGAATGGCAACAACGCGGCGCCATCATCATCGACTTCGAATCGCTACCGCGCGACGTCCTCACCTATGTTCGCAAAGGCGAATGCAATCTGCGGATCTATTTCTCGACGACGTGTTCCCCCAACGGACAAGTCGCTCTCGAAGCGCTCATGACCCATATCTCCCCCGATGCCGATTCTTTGCGGATCTTATCGGTCTCCAACGACGCCGACAAAAGCGTCGTCGCTTTCTATGCCCCAAATCCACATACGATCGACGTCTTCACTGCGGCTCTACGAAATAAAACATGGACCTCCGATCGCGATGCCCTCGAACAACGATACCGCGAAAGTTGCGTCACACGCGAAAAATCCGTCGATATCATCGCTGAACTCGAAAACCTCGCCTCGCACATCTTCCACATTCAAGCCCTCGTGCCCATCGCCAACGACGACAAAACAAAACAATTGCAAATGCGACTCGACCCTTGCGAAATCATCGGCGATAAAGCACAAATCTCATGGTCGAGCGTCTCGCTGCCAAAAGTCTCCCGATAAATCGATAACACCCATATTCGTGCCATTTTTCCGAATTGAAACAAATATTGCTTGTCTTTATCGATGGGATTATTTAGAGAGCGCTTTGTCGAATTGAGCCATGCACGTCGATGTGCTCTGTGCTTCGATTATCCTGAATCACGATGAGGGTTGTTTCATGAAGAATTTATTCGTAGGTTCTATTGCCTTTGCCGCCATTGCTCTGGCAATGACTGGGTGTCGCCTCGATGGCGAATCCGAAACCATAAATACTGTATACGAAAACACGATTATGGCGTGTTCCGATGGCATCGATAACGACGGTAACGGTCTCGTCGATTGCGAAGACCCTGGTTGCAAAACCACACCCGGACCTGCCGAAACGGTTTGCGCAGCAGAAGAAAACAACATCTATACCTGCTCCGACGGTAAAGACAACGACGGAAACGGCTTTATCGATTGCCAAGACAATAATTGCAAAAAAACGGCTGTCTGTTGCGTCGCACAAGGCAAAGAGGGCGATTGCTCAGACTCTGACAAAACGAGCCAAGCCTGCATTGAAGAGGCAATTGCCTCGTGCTCCGATGGCATCGATAACGACTGCAATCGTTACAAAGACTGTGACGACAATTCCTGTAGGAATAGCCCAGTTCCCGCCGTCAAAGCGTATTGCCAAAAAATCAGGTGCCCTGGCACGATAAGCAAAGAGGGCGATTGCTCTGCAGAAGACAAGACGAGCCAAAAATGCATCCAAGAAGCACTACAATCTTGCTCCGATGGTAAAGACAACGATTGTAACGGTCACCTCGACTGTAGCGACTTCGGCTGTAGCAAAAGCGCCATCGGTGCTGTCAAAGAGTATTGCCTGATCGTCCAGGGCAAATCGTCGTCAAACACAGAATCTCCGGCATACAAAGCAGCGATGGAGTTCTTCGATAAATCCGGCGTTAAAGCCCAGCAATCCGAAGACACCGAGTTTTTGTGCTCTGATGGCATCGACAACGATTGGAACGGTCTCACCGACTGCGATGAACCGGGGTGCAAAGGATTCGAGCACTGCAAAGACGCCACAAAAGAACCGCCTCCCCGCCCTGCAAACTTCGACAAGTTGCCGGTTGCCGCGCGCCACGCGCAACTCGCCGCAGAATTAGAGGCTTGCTCCGATGGCATCGATAACGACAAAAACGGTCGATCAGACTGCAACGAATACCAATGCCATCTCTTGAGCACGATCGAACTCAAGGGCGAAGAGGCAAAATACCAAATCCGTTGCCACAAACAAAATGAAACGGATTCTGGCAAATAACAACTCATTCCCAAGCGCGACAATGTTCTTTGCCGCGCTTTTTTTTAACCTCTTTTTTTCATCGTCTCCATCGCACGTTCCGTGTGCGAATTCATTCATAATCTCGAGGATTTTAACACTATGATACCTAAGATTGTCGGCATTGCCGGAGGAACTGGGTCTGGAAAAACGACTTTGGCGCGAAAAATCCGCGAAGGACTCGGCGCAGCAAGCACCCTCATTCAATTTGACTGGTATTACCGCGATCTCTCTTACTTACCGCTCAAAGAACGCGAAGAAGTCAATTTCGACCACCCAGCCAGTCTCGAAAGCGAATTACTCGTCGATCACCTCAAACGGCTCAAAAGCGGTCAACCCATCGACGTCCCTCTCTACGACTTCAAAACGCACTCTCGACTCCTCAACGATACCGTTCACATCGATCCCGTTCCCGTCATCGTCGTCGAAGGCATCTTGCTCTTCTGTTTCGAGCCTCTCCGCGACATGCTCGACATCAAAATCTTCGTCGATACCGACGCCGATATCCGCGTCTTCCGACGCATCCGACGCGATATGCGCGAACGCGGACGCGATTTCAACTCGATCCGAAAACAATACTATAAAACCGTACGCCCCATGCACTTGGAATTCGTCGAGCCATCGAAACGATACGCCGATGTCATCATTCCCGAAGGTGGCGATAACCTCATCGCACTCGACCTCATCATCGAACGATTAAAACAATTCGCAAACTAGCCCGCCACCCGTTCGATATTGCCATGATAACGCTACGCGCCGTGGTGCGCTATACGACCGCTTGCGCGTGGCTCTTTGCTGCGACAATTCCGGCGCTCGCGCGCCAAACTGCCACATCTTCAGCACTCCCCATCGAACGTTCTTCGCATTTCTGGGCGCAATCGATCGATTTCATCGCCGATCCCGTCATTTCGTTTGGCATGGGCATCGTGGCAATCGTCGCCTTCTGCTTCACCCAATCCGCGCAAAACCGCACCATTCGACGATTGGCTTTTGCCCTATTCACGGGGCTCACGCTAGCCCTTTGGACGGCGAGCGTCGTCGTGGGAGACTATCCGCCTGCTATCGCAGGCTTTTTATCGGGCATTGCCGTCGTCATTCTCGTCGTCGTCGCGCCGCGCCCCCCACAAAGCCCCGACAAAAACGCCCATATCGCCAGCAATTCGCCTGCCCCGATCCGATCTATCGACTACGACGCCAATCGCATCCGCACCGATAAACGACTCGAAAAACACCCCCTCTCGATCGCACGCTACGTCGTATTCTACACCATCGCACTCGCAGGCTTTGCCATCATCGCTTTCCGCGCCCAAGCCCAAGATCAAGCCCACGTCATTGCCCTAACCGTTTCATGGCTCTGCATCGCACTACTCGCCGCTAACGCCATCTTGTGGCCTTTTGCACAAATCCCCGAATGGCTCGGATACGCCGAACGAAGGCGGTGTTTCATCGATCGCAAACCCATGAAACGACGCAAACTCGCCATCGTTCTAGCCGCTATCGCAAGCATCGCGGCTATCGCTCTCGCTCTCTAGCCATCTTGCACCCTAGCCACAGCGGCACTTCTCCCCCAGTGCCCCAAATCTGCGACTATAGGCTAAAACGCATCTTCATCGACCTGCGGCACATTGTCGGCGGCCTGCCCATCGTTCGCTTTCTGTTCTTTGACTGCTGCCGCAGCCTCCAAAATCTGAGCCAAATCGGCATCGACAGCGGCATTCGGCACAGCCCCCGTTCCATCTCCGCCATTTGGCGCACTAGGCGGTGTTTGAACGGCCGGCTGAGCGCCCAAATCGCCATTGGGTGCACTCGGCACGGGCACGGCGACACCTGGCTTCGCCTCAAATTCCGTCCGTATCGTATATGGCTTGCCGCAATTGTCGCCACTCCCCGTCACCGACAAATAATAAGCCCCTGCCGGCGCATCAAACGCCAAGTGAAGTGGCCGCGCTATCTGTTTGCTCGCCACTTGCGAAATCTCATACCCCGCACTATCCCACAATTTGAGCGTCAAACGTGCCCCATACCCTGCATCGAGGTCGATGCTCAACTTCCCAACGGGCGTCGAATCCCCCTCTACGCCCGCAATGTCGATTCTATAAGTATCGATATCGTCGGCCGGGAATATATGACCCGATATCGCCGCACCAAGCGCCAATGGCGTCGCCGTCTCGATCGTCGAATTCGGCTCGACTTCGAACATCTCTCCTGGCTCCATCTCCGCCGCAAAGCGATAAGGCAACGGCCACGTCGCCCCTGCCACCTCGCGCCCCGATACGCGAACGAGCAACGCACCCGACTCGCGCACGTCGCAAATCCTCGTCCCATCGCCCAATACATCGCTCCGCTCCGCCCCATCAGCGCCTATCGCGACGATCCTAGCCGCGCCATTATCGCCTCCGATCAATCGCACTCGATAAACCCCATGCGACGAATACATTATCCGAAAAACATCGACATCGTTCACATCGCTCAAAGAAAATTCGAGATTTTGAGCCGAACTCTGAATCATCTGCGCTTGCTCGACCGTATCATTCGGCTCGACCTCGTCGGGAATCTTCGCCAGCTGGTTGACCGAAAACCGATATTCTGCCGGCGACACTATCGCTTCGAGCGCCGTCAAATGCACGAATAACGCCTTCCCTTGCCCCGACAACATCTCCGTCCGAATCGTCTGTGCTTGACGACTCAAACTCCGCCAAACGACTTCATCGCCATCGTATATCGCCAAATCAAACGCACCATCGGGCATCTCAAAATCGATAACCGACGGTTGCATTAAATTCAATCGATACACATCTATATCACCCGTCGGATACATCGCGCCTCGCACGACCGAACCCGATACGATATTTATGGCATCTTGTCGAATATCATTTGGTTCCGATTCCACGACGACGTTTTCTTCGCGCGACTCGACACGCGCAATGGCAATCCGATACGACGTCGCCTCAGCCGCCCCCTCATTCCGCGCTCGAACCGTCAAAAACCCGCCTTGCGGCGTCAACCGCATCTGGTAGAGCAATTCATCGCCACCCACGCCATTGACGTCGTAAACGCGCCGCGCCGCCTCCGAATCCGTCACCGCATAGTCGGCAATGATATCGACATCGCCCTCGGCAATGACGCGGATATTGGCCACCGTCCCAGCCTTCGCCTTGATGCGCCACACGTCGACATCTCCCCCCGACAAACTCCCGCGCCACTGCATCGAATCCCCGGTCAACGACACGTTCACCGCCTGCAAAAAGTTGTCGTTCGGCTCGACATCGAGGCCCTCGATCACCTGCTCGCTTAGCGGCAACGGCGCCATATTCTTCAACCCCGATGGGCGTTCCTCGGCGGACTTCCGATCGCAAGACGACACCACCACCAGCACGACAAGAGCCGAAATCGACAACAACCGCTTCATACCTTCTCCATTCCACATTTCCATTCCAGCTCTACGCCCCCCGCCCCATCTCTACAAAAAAACGCCCGTATCACATACGGGCGCTTCTCAAAAATCGACGGCTTTCACGACTCAAACCGCGACGACAAAACTATTTACCTGCTTTATACCGCTTCACGAGCTCGTCGGTAATGTCAAACGACGATTGGAAGTACACGACGCCGCCTTCCGTCCGCTCGATGAGCAAATCGATCTTGCGCTCTTTCGCAATATCCGACGATATCGACGTCATCTTCTTCTGCACTTCGCCAAGCAATTTATTGCTCATCTCGAGCATTTCCTGCTCATACGTCTGCATCTGCTTCTGCAAATCGAGCATCATCTGTTGATACTGCGCCGCCTTCTCGCGCAATTTATCTTCGCTCAAAACCGACGCACTCTCCTTAATCTCCTGCTGGAACGCCATCAGCTTCTTCTCGCCCTCTTTGAGCTTGGACTGGCGCGACGCCGTTTCATCTTTGAGCTTCTTGAGCACGCCATTGGCCTCGGTCTTCTCGACCGCACCCTTCATGTCGACGATGCCGACGACGATGTCCGCCATCGCCTGCGCCGCAAACCCAAACGTCATACCACATGCCAAAAGCCCCGAAAGCAACCACTTTTTCATCTCTTACTCCTTATTCCTGCGATGTTCGCGCCTACTGCGCAAAAAGCCGAAACCTAATAGTTTTATCGCGCGCAAAAATCAATCTTTTACCGCTCTGGGTCTCTTAACGCGCCTTTTCCTACTTTCATTCCAAAAACTGCAATTTCTACGCCTCACCTCCTCAATCCCTTGCCTCTCCATGCGATGGCTCATGTTCGCCGCCTATTGGCTTGCGCCAATACGGCGTCGGCTCCGGCTATGTGCTCGCCGCTACGCGGCTTGCGCGCATACGCCTACGCTTGCGCACTATCGCATTCGCGATACGTGCGCCGGCCGCGCTATGTTCTCACTCCGTTGCGAGCATACGCGCGGCTCTACTCTGGGCTACATGCACATCCCGTGCCATCCGCTACGCGCCCACCTATCGCACATCGCCCAATCTTCAAACCCATTCTTCGCTTTCTTCAACGATAGCTTGCAAAATCTCACCTTTTTCCTGCACAATATAGCCCCAAAATGAGCGCGGCGTATGCCCTAGGGGGCATCCGCCGCGCAAGCGACGCGTATGCCCCACGGGCATAGCGGCGCTCGTGAGCGTATGCCCCACGGGCATAGCGAGCGTTTCTGGCGACGCGTATGCCCCACGGGCATAGCGGCGCTCGTGAGCGTATGCCGACAGGCATAGCGAGCGTTTCTGGCGACGCGTATGCCGCACTGGCATAGCGGCGCTCGTGAGCGTATGCCGACAGGCATAGCGAGCGAAAAACAAACAAAAAACCAAAACAAATCTTATTCAACCCCAAGGAGGAATCGTGAAATTTCCTAGTATTGATTGCGTCGCAAAGCGAATAAATTACTTTAAAAGCGCATTATCATCGATGAAAATGTATGGCGGAAATGCCGAGTTAGCGCGAGGTGCCGTGCGATTCCTTTTGCAAAAGCCAAGCGATGCCGTGCGAAAACTCCGCTGGAAGGCGATGCATGCACACACGATAATTGCCCAAAATATCCTCGATTTCGGCGCGTTTAAACTCGTCGTCGACGCTAAAGACGAGGGCATCTCGGCCGAGCTCGCCATCGAACACATGCACGAGCCTTTCGGGACGGCGATTTTGTGCCACATTTTGGCCGACGATATGACCGTCGTCGAGTTGGGCGCCAATATCGGCTACTACACCATGCAAGAGTGTGCGGCGCGCAAACTGCGGCGCGTCGTCGCCATCGAGCCCAACCCGCGTAGTTTTGAGATTTTGAAGCAAAACGTCGAACTCAACGCTTGCGACAACGTGACGATGCACAATATCGCCATCAGCGACACCGATGGCACACTGCCGTTCTACATTTCCAAGCACTCGAATATTTGCAGCATTACGCCGCGATCCGACTACAAGCGCGTCATCGACGTCCCCGTGCGCACGTTCGACGGGCTCGTTGCGACCGATTCGATCGAAAAAGTCGACATGATTCGAATGGACATCGAGGGGCATGAGATTTGTGCGCTACGCGGCATGACCGAGACGCTAAAACGCGATAAACCTTGGATTTGCATGGAATACCACTCACCGATGATTTCGGCGCAAGACCGCGAGTTTTTCGTTTCCACGCTCGAACATTGCGGCTACGAATTGAAGTGTTTCACGTTCCGTTGGAGCGATTACCCGATTTTTGGCCACAATATCGTCGACAAATCGAATGTCGTCAAAACGGGACAATTGCGCACCGTGCTCGAAAACATTCCAAAACAAGTCGTGTTGCTCTTTTTGGCGCATAAAGACGTGGCGTTTGAATTGCCCAAATTCTGATTTTTTTCGGGCAGTTAGCACATGACATCATCCTGGCTCAACGACGACACGACGATCGGGCACAAGATCGTCCGTGCCATCATGTTTCTGACGTCGTTTTCGTGGACGTTTAACCCGATCCAAGATTACATCGAGGGCGGCGCGCCTATCGAAAAAGTCGTCACGCGCATGATTCCGATGTGTTGTGTCGCGGCATACTGCCTGTTTTCGCGTCGTAGTTCGCAGATGCGGCAAATGTTCCGACCTGGGCTTTGGCCGCTTTTGTGGTACGTTTTTTTTGGCGTCGTTTGCGGTTTGACGAGTGCGCAACCCGCGCTCTGTGCGTGGAAAGGCGCCGAAATCGTCATCATGCTCATGTGGGTGTCGTTTTCGTGCTACGACGCCAACTCGACTCGGCGCGAATTCATCGCCATGACGCGGCTCATCGAAGTTTTGCTCTGGGTCACCGTCGTCTTGGCAATTATCAATCCGGGGCTCGGTCTTCGGCGTTCGGCCTCGGTGATTCCGTGGTTGCAAGGCTATTTTCCCATTCTCAACCCCAATGCCGTGGGTTTCCTATCGGTTGCCGCCTTCGCCCGGCTCCTGTTCTTCTCTGCCAAAGCCAAACCACTCCGACTAGCCTTTATCACGGGCACGCTCATCTGCTCGCAATCTCGCACGTCTTATGCCGTGACACTCCTCGTTCTGGCTGTTTTCATCATCAATGGATTGCGTTCTCGGCAAACGATTCGAGCCGTCTTTGCGCTCTCGGCAATGGCGGGCATGCTGTTTCTGCTCCTCGGCCACCACGATGCCATGGTTCACATCATCACCCGGGGGCAGTCAGAAGAATCGATGGATACGTTGTCGGGGCGCACCGATTACTGGGAATTTGCGCTCCGATACGTCTCATGGCTCGGAAACGGCATTGCTACCGGTTCGCGAAGTCTCATCTTCGTCACCGGGCAAGACACGTTCATGCGTGGCAGCGTCAATCTGCACAACTCCTATATCGAAGCACTCATGGGCGCCGGAATCATCGGTGCCGCGCCATACATCGCCCTCATCGGGTTCAATATCATACGCCAAGGCTACCGAGCCATTGCCCATCCCTCGATTTCTCAAGGCCTCTTCCTCGTCATGGCCATTGCCTTTGCCGCGCGATCGATGACGAGCGTCGTTTTGGCGGTTTTCTCCTACGATATGCTCATGCTCATGATATTTTTTGCATGGCTAAGCCACGTTTGCACCGACGACAACGCCACGCCCCCCGCAAAACGCCCAAAACCCGTCGTCTACGAAAAGACGCTCTACGAACAAAAAGCACTCCAAGCCCCGTCTTAATCCCACTGCCGGCGGCTGTCGACTTCTCACCGCCCACCGCCTCGACGATTTGACGCGAGCTTTTGCTCAAAATTTCGCCCATTTCGGCGCGATTTACTTGTTTTACATTTCCAATGGAGTAAAAGAGGCGCGCTCGGCGGCTGTCTGATTGCTAGGCGGTTTGCACGATTTTTGCCTATGCAGGCCTCGTTCGGTGCCTGTACCTATGGCACATATCTTTTCCGTAATTTTATTTGGCTATGTCTCAAACTAAACATCAATTCTTCATCGATATCGTCAAAGTACCAAATCTTCTTTGTCTATATCGCCTTTTTGCGATCATTTTCTGCGTCGTCCTGTTCCTATGCGGCTTTGCCGTCGTCGCTGCGCTCATCGGTCTCACCGCTGGGCTCACCGACTACATGGACGGCATCTATGCTCGGAAGCACAACATGGTCACGCGGCTCGGTGCTCTACTCGATACCGTCGCCGATTTGATGTTCAATTTCTTCGTCATCGCTGCCGCCGTCAAAATGGATGTTTGGCCCATTTGGGTCCTCTATTTGTGGGGCTTCCGCGATTTAGGCGTGCTTTCCATGCGAGCCTCGGCAGCTCAGCTCGGCTTCGACATTCCATCGAGCTACCTCGGGAAAGTTGCATCGAATTTCATCTTCTATGCCCTATTCCTCATGCCGTTCGATTATGCCCTCAATAACTCGAATTATACGCACCACGCCTTCGTCGCCGAACACATCCATTCCTATATCGGCACGGGGTTGCACTGGCTAGCCTTTGGCGCCGTCCTCGTCGGCATTGCCATGCAATGGATCGCTGCATTCCAATACGGGCGCGTCTATATCCACAAATACGACGAAATCCACAAAGCCGAAGAAAAAGCCAATTCACAACCCGCCAACGCCATCGACAATCCCCAAGACGACGCGACGAATTCGAACAGCACGGGCGAACCCAATTCTGCCGACGTCGACGACTCGTCGGTCGATGCCGAATAATAAACGCCTGCTGTCTAAAAAAACGGCATCATATTCCGATAAATCTCAACAGACCGAATCTTCTGCACTATAGGTCGATATCACGATGAAATGTCTCTTATATATTCCCCAATACGAATGCGATGGGGTTCACGGTAAATACACGGCCAATGTTCGCATTGGCGGGCTGACGATATACGAACGCGCATGTCGTAGCATTCAAGCGGCAAAATTCGACGAAATCATCGTCGCCAAATTCGATGCGCTCGAAGTCAAGCCCGATCCGCTCATCAAAATCGGCATCAGATCGTTCGATTTCAAATCGTCTCCCGACGAAATTTCGACATCACTCATCGACGCCATTGGCTCCGAAAATATCGCCGTTTGCGTGCTCGATGCCATGGTCTCGACCGATTGTTTTGCCATGCGCCCCGTCGGGGCCGACGTCCGCATCACCGTCGGTCAAACGCAAACCGGAATCTATTTCCTCCGAAACGATTCCGCCATCGAATTGCTCAAAACGCCGCACGGACTCGATAAAATCGAGTCGACGGTCAGCGATACTTATGCCGCACCCGATACGGCGCTCTACCATAAAATACTCACCAAAGAAGATACGAAGACGGGGCAAAACCTCCTCACAAAATCGTTGCGAAAGCCCCTTGGGCGCGACGCCGATGGGCTCGTCGCCTATTTCATCAATCGCCCGTGCTCGCTACAAATCAGCAAGCGCATCGCCAATAGTCCCATCACGCCCAATATGATTACGGCGATTGGGCTCGTCATCGGGTTAGCCGCCGCCGCGCTCGTCGCCCTCGGCAACCCAACCGCCATGATCGTTGCCGTCATCCTATGGCAAATCTCTTCGATGGTCGACGGCATCGACGGCGAACTCGCGCGTATGCGACTGAGCCCAAGCCATCGCGGCGAATGGTTCGATACAATCGCCGACGACATCACCAATATCACTTTCATGCTCGGGCTCGGTCACGGGCTCTATATGCTCGGCGAAGATTTCCCATTCCTCGGCCCAGACTCCTCGATCTATTATTTCTACATCGCCATCGCCGTTTGCTCGCTCATGGTCATCTCCGTCGGCTGGTTCTATGCCCTCTTCGTCAAACTCGGCATCGCGAGCCATAACCATTTCGAATGGGGCTTCGAAGCCGACAATAAATCCAACAAATCCGATGAAAAACGCGGCTTCGTCAAACGAATCGCCGAGGCTATCGCCGGCGGATTCGCGTGGATCGCAAAACGCGATTTCTACACTTTCCTCATCATGGTCTTGGTCATTTGCCACCTCAATAAAACCGCCTATTTCATCATGCTCACCGGCGCTTCCTTCGTCGGCCTCGGCGGCATCATTGCCCTCACACTACGAGCCATACGCTCGTGTTTCAAAAAGAAAAACTCATCGGCGACGAATATGTGATATGACATCGACTGGATAAACGACACTCCATATATGGTGTGCCGTTTATCCATCTTCGCCACACAATATCGCTTTCGTCCTCCGTCCCCACCCATCAACGCTCTGCACCTAGCCCAAGCCTTCCACGGCATTCCATGCGCTGCGCGATATTGTCAATATTATCTATAATAATGGCGCTTTTTTTGCATAGTTCTGCGTCCGCGCTTTAGCGGTTGCGAAGGGCTGTTTTTTGCACAGCCCACGGTTCTTAGAATTTTGGAGATTTTTGAGATATGGATGATTACACGAAGCAATATCGGCTCATGTGCCCAGGGCCTGTCAACGTCTCGCAACGCGTATTGCGAGCCATGACGGCTTACGAAATCGGTCACAGAGAAGTCGAATTTTCAGAGCTGCTTCTCCAAATCCAACATCATTGCCTCGAACTCATGAAGCTCGATCCAAACGAATATGGCGTCGTCGTCGTCACGGGCTCTGGATCTGCCGCAAACGAAGCCATCATCACCTCGGCCATTCAACCCACCGACAACGTCTTGTCGCTCGCCACGGGCGAGTTCGGGCGACGCCTTGGCGATATTTCGTCGATCTACAACCCAAATACGACGACTTATGCACAAGATTGGGCGACAAAACTCGATTTAGCTAGAGTCGAAGATATGCTCAAATCGAAGCATTACGACTGGGTCACCATGGTCCACAACGAGACGAGCACGGGCGAGCTCCAACCCGTCAAAGAAGTCGGCGCTTTGTGTAAAAAATACGGCGCAAAGCTCTTCGTCGATGCCGTGAGCTCTTTCATGGCCGACCCCCTACAACTCGACGAATGCAATATCACCATGATGAGTACGTCGAGTGGCAAAGCCCTCGGCATGCCTCCAGGGCTCTCACTCGTCGTCGGCAAAATCTCCGAATTCGATGCGCTCTCGACATATCCGGTGCGAAACTACTACCTCAGCCTGGCTAGGCTCTATGCCTTTGCGCGTAACAAAGCGCAAACGCCCAATACGCCCGCTATCCACCTATTCATCGCACTCAACGAGGCGCTCAAACAAATCGCCGAAGAAGGCGTCGATGCGCGACTCAATTTCCAAAAACAAAAATCCGCCACATTCCGCAGTGGACTCCGCGATCTCGGACTATCGCTACTCCATCCCAATCACACGCTCTCCAATGCCGTCTCATCGATCCGACTACCGAGCGACATGAGTTTCGACGACCTGCGACGCGAACTCAGAAACCGCGGATTCATCGTCTACGGCGGAAAAGGTCCACTCGCCGACAAAATCTTCCAAGTCTCCACGATGGGCGCCGTCGGATTCGACGATATCCATGCCCTACTCGTCGCCATCTCCGAAGCCATGCAACGCGTCATGCATTCCGTCGCATAAACAATACACATCACCCACTACAGCTTCTCACATTTCCCGTTGGGAAATGTCCTCTCCCCCTCGCCGAGCTCTCACATTTCCCGTTGGGAAATGTCCTTTCCCCCTCGCCGAGCTCTCACATTTCCCGTTGGGAAATGTCCTTTCCCCCTCGCCGAGCTCTCACATTTCCCGTTGTGAAGTGTACCCCGTGTCAAGGACACTTTTTTGGTTAGGGGTTAGGGGTTAGGTA